>Ga0209389_1000628_pt1 | contig 21820 bp, 16 predicted proteins | sample CowpearedBW_FD_187526 | JGI IMG/M metagenome (GOLD analysis project Ga0209389, IMG submission 187526) | Root nodule microbial communities of legume samples collected from California, USA - Cow pea red BW (SPAdes) (version 2) | ecosystem: Host-associated > Plants > Roots > Nodule | place: USA...
TCGCATTGAAGTCGTTCTTCCGATCATATCCGGAGTCGTGCAAATTTTTCATATACTGAGCGTGGTCCTTGCTGCTCACACCGCCCGGAGCCATGGCGTAGGAATTAGCCGGGTAATAGCCATAGGAATTAGCCGGCCGGAATGGTGCCGTTGCAATCGCGCCGGCGGTATTGACTGCGCCAGCGGCGATCGCTCCGGCCGTTCCAATCGCGGCGCCGGCTGCATCGGCCGGCCAAAAGCCTGAACGCGCATAACCCGGACCATAATAGCCGTTGTTGTAAGCGCTATAAGCGCGGTTGTTCATGGCTTCGCGTTGGGCGGCCCTGGTCGCGCCGTAGGCGGAACCATAGTGAGGCCGGTGGCTATTCCGGTAGCTTTGATGAGTCCATGCCGAAGCGGCAGAAGTGGAGACAGTGAGGATAGCAAGACCAACAAGAATGGTTTTCTTCATGCTCAGCTCCTCTGAAGCGACGCATCATTCGCGCTAAACCGCCTCAGAGAGCCTTCGTTCCGATGCTCTAAAAAGTTTAGGTCCGGCTTGTGCCTACTTGATTCTCATGCCGGGTTTTAGGGCCAAATACTCGGACCCGCCGTTCCCTTGGCAGGGTGACGATTGAGGCCACCCCAGTGTCGGCCTCCTCAGCGCGTCGCCGCGATGTCGCCTGCTGGCCCATCGCGACATCTTTTGCGTTGCCGCACGAACTTGGTCGCTATCGGGACAAAGGGGACGTAGAGTCACGCCGACGGTTTTATGGGTACACGGCCCAGTGGTCAACGAACTAACGGCACTTGCACAGCGACCGGCAGGCCTAGCTTGAGCAATTCCGGATGCAGTCAGGGTGACGGCGGCTCCGCCTCGTGGCCGAGGCGGGGCCTGGACATACGAGACATCACTTGAACCGGATCAGTGCACTGTCAGCGGCTCCTTCTTGACAGCAGCGAATTCAGCTCAGCCCCCTGCACACTGCAACAGGCGATCGGTCCTGACATATATCCGCTTGTATCCGCTTGCGACGCCTCATTCCGGCGGTGCCGAACCGGTGCTTCTGCAGCCGCTCGGCCTCATCTTCCGCTCGGATATCGTTAACTCAGCTCATCATGCTGTCGCGCTCATCCGCGCAAACAACATTGCCGCTTCTGATGGCCCTAGCCCAACGATGCCTACAAAGCTCGGCGGCGGCATTGGGATGTCCCGATGAGTGGGTCTCCACAGGTGCAGGCAATATCGGCTGTTATTCACATACTGCGAATGTGGCGGATGCAATTGCATGACGCACTCCTCTTCATCCCAGAACAGGTCTTTGACAAAGCACATCTCGTCCCAGTTCGGACAGCGCCGCGGCGTCGAGACAGCGACATGCTCCCAGCCAGGACGGACTAATCCAGTTATCTTGAGTTCACACCCGCAAGGCCCCTGCACAAAGAACAGGCCGCAAGGGCCTGATCCCGGAAGGGTAGCGAACTGGCCGTATTGCACGCGACCGGCCTCCAGTTTCTCTATGATCTGCGCTCGCACGCCGCCTCCTTTGCCTCTCGGATGGCCTTGAACTCGACGTAGATGACGTTGTCTCGCAACTCATCAACCGGCTCGGTCCTCGGCCCAGCGTTCCTATGGCACTCTTCAGTGAACCATCCGAGAAAGCTGCAGATGTCCATCATCACTCGTTCTCCTGTTATTAATCTTCTAACGCTCGCATTGTGGCCGACGAACGCTCTCAAGGGTCGCCGATTGCCTGACTATGAGCCGTGCACGATCTGAGCGATGGCGACTCAGCCCGCGGATTTCACCTTCCCGCTCTTGGTGGCCCGACGGGTTCGCTCACCGGACAACTGCGTCTTCGAGCCCCTCTCATGCGAAGCATCTTGCTCATCGATGCCAGCCAGTGCTGGCCGCACATCGCCGAACAGAGCGCGCGCATCAGCAACAGTAATATCTGCCATCGAGCTTTCGCGCTTCAAGCAAGCGTTCGTGCCCGTGCCCATTCATGTCTCATGGCGATCTGCTTGAGTACATGAAATCGACGGCTCTTGGCCCGTCAACTCGTCTTCAATGAATCGATCGTCATCATGTCATGCTCCCTATAATGGCCTTTGACATCTACATTCCATGATGGCCTTGCAAAACCAGTGGCGGCACCAGGCGACGCTTCGCGGCGATAGTGCTGCTTCGTGAGTCGTACTTGATCATTCGCAGCCGTCCCGCCGGGTCTGAAACAGTGCCAATGCGCCAACTATGTGACCACGATTGAGTTGTATGGGGGCCAAATCGAACGGGCTCGCACCAGAGCCGCGGATCCCTCGCATGAACCGTCTTCGAGCTGATACCATCCAGCGGATCGCCAGCCATCTCGCTGTCTCCCTGTAAGCTAATGATCAGAGACAATGATTAGTCGATCTCATTGACTGCAACAGGACCGTCGGCCGATCTTCCCGTGTCACTACGATGCAACTCCTAACGCATTGGTATGGCGCTCGCGAAGCGCTCACCCTTTTGCTGCCAATGCGAGTGTTGTCTTTCAGACGTCGACGTCACGAATCCGACCACGGGCAGCGACTCCGTGTCCCCAACGCCGACAGCCGCGCTTTTTCTTCTATCAAAGCGAAGCCGGCAGTTCTCCGTCGTGGCATGCAGATTGCTGTGGTGACGGAACGCGACCTCCCTGTACCGACGATGGCGCAAGCATACATCGGCCGGATGCTCGCGGCGCGACAAACAAGGATTCTGATACCCGCGTTTTGAAAGAGGACTGCGAACTTATGAGTGATAGGAGGCATGCAAAGCCTGGCATTTTTCCGAGGACCAGCGCGGCGTGTGATGAAATGACGCATTGGCGCGCACCAAAGCATCCAACGATCAAGCATTACGGCGCCGATTGTCGCTCCTGGCAGGCGCAAAGGCGGTGGAACCTGTGGCCGCTGGCCGCACTCCTCATAAATGCGCTGCTTTGGGTCGGTATCTACTGGATCATCAGAGCGCTCTTCTGAAATAATCTCGCTGATAGCAAAGGCGCGAGGACCTTCGGACGCCTCTCGCATGCGGCTGCAACGTATGCGCACCATCAATCGCACGTGGAGACCTCTTTCACAGACTTGGTTCAAGTCCACACCTGGCGCCGCTACCTGGATATAAAATCCGCCCTTCCGACCGACGCAAACGAAATAGCGAGGCATGACGCTCTCGAATTGCTGGTCTGGATTGCAGCCGCGACGAACTGCCAAACACTGACATGTCACAGCTCAACGCTCCCGCGCGCGGCCGGCATCCGGCCTTTTACGTTCAGCGCGATGCATTGACTGCAAATGCAGGTCTAGGGCTCCAGCATCCTCATGGTAAGAAGATTAGCTTTCGAGAAGCTGACTAAAACGAGTAGACCTGAAGTGGTCGTTGGGCAGGCGGCCTGCTCAGCCCTCGACGTACGTGTCGCGATCTGGAGCGCGGCACAGGACCGTCGGGCCTCGCCCTACGGTGCCGCCTCAACGTCCCGTGCAAGCGCCGCTGACTTGCCTGCTGAGCGACATTTGCCTAGCCATTGGGGGGTAGCTATCAACCGGCTGGGGCGTTTTTATCGAACCGCAGCGACGCTTTACAGCTCTTGCTCAGGCCACGTATCGTCCTCGTCTCTGCGCGTCTGCCACACTTGGGCACGCCGAGCCAGGTTCTCATATTCCATGGCAATCTTAAGCAGCCTGTCTCTGGGTTTGCCGTCAGCGAGCGCTTCCGCTTTCTTTCGCGTTGCTTCCGCACGGGCTCGCCAGTGGTCGGGCTGGTAGAGTTTACTTTTCGGATTCATGCCGCGAACATGCAATTCGCAGATCAAAGAAATGCGACACCGGCGCTCCGTATAATCACGTAACAGCGACGCTCGTGGCCCGGTTGCCGAACCGGACAGTCGCCATGCACAGCCGCTGTTCCGAAGCGCCAAAGTGCGCGTTGCAGCCGAGGCACGTACGAAGGATGCACAGCTCCGACATTCCGAGACGATCGGACGCACGAAGGGGCTTGAATCGCACGTAGCGTTAGATTGTACGATCCTGGACAAGTGGGAATCACGTCCGACAATCCAGACGCTTGCTGACAGGTCATGAGAATTGCGAATGTCTCAAACATCTAAACTCACCTGGCACGACCCAATAAGGACTATAAGATCTTCCAGATGCACCCTTGTCCGCGCTTCATCGGAGGCTGCTCCTGTCGCGGCTGAACGAGATCGCGCGTTTCAAGATCTGCACGGCAGGCGCTCCCATCACCGTAGCCTCACCGGAACGGACGCAAGACGAAGGCTCCATCCCAGATACCCCACCCGCCGTCTTCACCTAAGGTGGAACACAGGCGCGATTACATCAAACATAGCCTCGGCGCGCGCCATCATGGTTCGCTCTGCACGATCGCATTCATCATCGATAATGGCTTGAGTGCACCTGGCTTTTGCCTGATCTCTCTACCTCGCGATAGCTGGCCCGGGCCCCTTCGACCCGGCGTCGCAGGCATGCACCGACCGCACAATCACCGGAAGCTCCAAAATGATCACTTGCTGGGCCAGCTTAGCCGCCAGTTCTTCCCCTCTTCGTGGGGCTCCGCCACTACGGCAGGTCTCGTTTCTGTCGTGCCGGACATATGACCAGCACCGTACAGCAGGACCGCGAAAGCGGGAGAACGAGCTTGCGGGCACCGTACTTAAACAGTTCCGGCCTGTTTCCCGGTTGACAGGCCATGTTGCGCTTCGCGCAGGAACAACAATACCGCAGACCCACCGAGTTGAAGGGATATCATGACTCAAAATCAACGCACTCAGTTAGCTTCGCGCCTCAAGATCTACCACTGCGCCATCGCTCTTGCCCTCGCAATGACAGCTGTAATCCCGGGGCCGGTCAACGCGCGCGATCAAACGCCGACCGCAGAAGAGAAAGAGGCTTGCACTCAGGACGTGTTACGCCTTTGTAGCAACCACATACCAGATCGCACCGCTATCACTGCCTGCCTCAGATCCAAGCAAGCTAGCCTCAGTCAGCAATGTCGCTACGTGATCTCCGTGCGAGACACCGACAAGAGAAGCAGCGACTCGAGGTGAAGGATGTGGCGGCCTGTTTCGCTCGCCTTATGCCCAGACGTGGTCCCAGCCTGACCTGCAGGATGGTCACGCGAGGTCAGGTGACGAGCATGGCCGCCCACAATTAACGGACGCTCTGGTTCAATCGCGCTTGTCCGGATAGGCGAATGCACAAATTACCCTTCGATACAGTTCTGATCGCCAATAGGGGTGAGATAGCCGTACGTATCATCAAAACGTTGCATAAGCTTGGACTTCGTTCTGCAATTGCCTACCACGAGGTTGACGCGGGAAGCCCGGCCGTCTCAATGGCCGACTTGACTATTCCGATCAGCGGCCGCACGCCGATCGCAAGCTATCTGGACATCGCGCAGATCATCGCTGCCGCCCACAAGGCGAACGCCGGCGCGCTACATCCGGGTTATGGAATGCTTTCTGAGAGTGCGGAATTCGCCAGGGCAGTGATAAAGGCCGGCATTGCGTTCATCGGACCCGCTCCAGAAACTATCGAGCTAATGGGCGACAAGATCCGCGCCCGTAATTTCGTTCAAGGCAACGGCTTTCCAGTCGCACCCTGCGCCATCGAGGAAGATGATCCGGCGACATTCGTTTCGAGAGCGCGGGCTATTGGAGTTCCTTTGCTCGTGAAGCCATCAGGGGGCGGTGGCGGCAAGGGAATGCGGATTGTACGAGACCTTGCTACGTTGGAGGCAGCCATCGAGCAGGCGAGCAGTGAAGCGCGTCGCTACTTTGGAGATGGCCGACTTTATGTTGAACGATATATCGAAAGCCCGCGACATATTGAAGTGCAGGTGCTCGGCGACTCCTTCGGTAACCTGGTCCATCTCTTCGAGCGCGAATGTTCGGTGCAGCGCCGGTTCCAGAAGATCATCGAGGAAACGCCCTCGCCAGCGCTATCACCAGAATTGCGGACCCGGATTTGCGAGACCGCCGTCGGCATCGCCCGTGCAGCGAACTATCAGAATGCAGGAACGGTCGAGTTCGTTTTCAGCGGCGGAGAGTTCTACTTTCTGGAAATGAATACACGCCTTCAGGTCGAACATCCGGTGACCGAGATGATCACCGGCGTCGATCTGATCGCCGAACAAGTCTATGCGGCAGCGGGTCGCGAACTTGCACTTTCGCAGTCCGACATTGTTTCAAATGGGCACGCAATCGAGCTCAGGCTTTGCGCGGAAGCTCCCGAACGCGGATACGTCCCGACCACCGGCAAAGTACTTCTTCTGGAGTATCCGGATGGCGTACGGATCGACAGCGGCATCATGCAAGGCCAGCACATCACGCCGGCGTTCGATCCCATGCTCGCCAAGATCATCGTGCATTCACCGAGCCGCATAGAGGCTGCTCTGAAAGCCCATCGCGCGGTTCGCGAACTAGTTCTACTTGGGTGCGAGACCAACGCGAGCTTGCTCGCCCGAATTCTTTGCGACGAGGCATTTCTCGGCGGTCAGTTCCATACGGGATACCTGGAAGAAAACCCACATCTCGCAGCGGGGACCTTTTCTGCCGGGATGTCTGCGTTCCTGGCATCTGCGGCTCTCCTGACGAGACCGGTCCGCGAAGCGGCCGACGCCGTGCCCGAGCTTCACGCAGCACTCGGCAGTTGGAGAAATTGACGTGCATCACTCATTCGAGGTCGACGGCGTAGATCATGAATTGTGGCTTTCATCCAGCCAGCAGGGCTACCGGCTTCATCTGCGAGACCAGGTGATTACCCCTGTCGCGTTCACCCATCGCAGCGACAGCAGCGGCATCTTGACCATTGCGGGCGAGAGCGAACCGGTCAGGTTCGCCATCGAGGGGGAGCTCATTCACCTCCACATCCGCGGCAGGACGCGCATTTTGCGCTACAATGACCCGTTGCGGGCGTGCGCTTCCGGGAATAACGAGACTCACGCGCTGGTGGCCCGGGCGCCGATGCCTGGCTTTGTTGTTGCGATCACAGTTTCGCCTGGTCAATCGGTCTCGGCGGGAATGGCGCTGATGATGATTGAAAGCATGAAGCTGGAAACGATCATACGCTCACCACAGGACGGCATCGTCGATCGAATTCACGTCAAGGAAGGTGAGAGCTTCGAGCACGACGCTGTGCTGGTCACGCTCTCCAAAGAAGGGCGTTGAAATGCAGCGGATCGGTTCCGTGGCGAACGTGAACTCGCAGGAATTTCGTCGCAACGACCTGCACAACAGACAACTTGCCGCCGAATTGAAGGAGCGCCAACGCGTTGCCCGCTTCCACCGGCCCGAGCGGGACTTCGAGCGGCTGCGTCGACAGAATAAACTGTTTGTTCGTGAGCGACTCGCGGCCTTGCTCGATCCGGAAACTCCGTTCCTGGAGCTTTCGACGCTGGCGGCTAACAAGGCATACGACGGCGAGGTGCCCGGCGCCGCCCAGGTCGTCGGCATCGGCATTGTGGCGGGACGAGAGGTTATTGTTCACGCCGACGATGCCAGCGTGAAGAGCGGCGCATGGTATCCGCTCTCGGTCAAGAAGATCGTGCGGGCCCTGGATATAGCCATCGAAAACCGGCTGCCGGTGGTTCACCTGTGCGACTGCGCCGGCGGATTCCTGCCTCTGCAGGCGGAATTCTTTGCTGATCGCTACCATGCCGGTCGAATTCTCCGCAATCAATCCGTTCTCTCGAAGATGGGGGTGCCGCAGGTCGCCATCGTCATGGGCCACTGCACCGCGGCAGGGGCCTACGTCCCGGCGCTTAGTGAATACAACATTATCGTCGAAGGTACTGGAGCGATTTTTCTGGGCGGCCCTCCGGTTGTGAAGGCTGCCACCGGCGAACAAGTGTCCGCCGAAGAACTTGGCGGCGCCCTCATGCACACCAGCGTGTCGGGCACCAGTGATTACTTCGCAAGCTCCGAGATCCATGCAATTGCGATTGCCCGCGACGTCGTTGCTCGCTTCCACCAACCGGCGAAGACCTCGATCGATCGAGTAGCCCCCGAGCCGCCCGCCTATAGTGCGTCCGAACTCTACGGGATCATTCCAAAGGACACGCGAGCGCAGTTCGACATGCGAGAGATCATCGCTCGTCTGGTCGATGGCAGCCGATTTCAAGAATACCAGCCGCGCTATGCGACATCACTCGTGTGCGGCTTTGCGCGGCTTCATGGATATCAACTCGGGATCCTTGCCAATAACGGCGTTCTATTCGGCGACAGTGCGCTAAAGGGGGCTCATTTCATTCAGCTGTGCGACAAGAACCGTACGCCCCTGCTCTTCCTGCAGAACGTCACGGGCTTTATGGTTGGCCGCGAATATGAACGGCGTGGGATCACCAAGGACGGGGCCAAGCTGATCATGGCGGTGTCCGGAGCGTCCGTGCCGAAGTTTACTATCATTTGTAATAGCTCGCACGGCGCAGGAACTTACGCTATGTCGGGACGCGCATTTGATCCTCGATTCGTGTTCAGCTGGCCGAATTCTCAGATATCTGCGATGGGCGCCGAGCAGGCCGCCGGAGTTCTCACCCACGTCAAGGCGAGACAATTGGCTCGCGCCGGAGGGCGCCTCTCGGACCAGGAATTGGCAGCCATTCGAGCGCCGATTCTTGAAGAATATCGCGAGCGGTCAAGTGCCTATTATGCGACCTCGGAAATCTGGGACGACGGCATTCTTGATCCTGTCGATACCAGAACTGCCCTCGCAATCGCATTGAGCGCTTCGCTCAATGCGCCGATCGACGCGCCGCAGTACGGCGTATTCCGACTGTAAGACAGGACCGAACACGGGCGACTTACCGCCTCACGCGGGCGGATCAACGGGACGCGTCCATCGCTCTATGAAGGCTGTCCTGCGCACCTTCATTTACAATCAGGTCAGGCTATTTTGGAGAGCCAGCTAAGATCGGGCTCGATCTACCCAGCACCGATAGCCTCGAAGCAGGTAGAGGAAGCCGCTTCAACGCTCCACGATGGCGGCGCCGGAAAGCTAAAAGGCTTTGAAGGATGCGGTGATCCGGCTGGAACGCCACGATAAAGAGGCCGCTGCGGACGCGGCAAGCGGGCGCGAGACAGTGCCATCGGTCCTGGCGTCAAACAACTGCAGTGTTCTAACTGGCCGACGATCTCCTCTCGATGGCACCACCGAAATGGAGAGCTTGACCCTCACGTAGCGTCAGGTTGTAGCCTCGCCAAGGGTGCCCCACACTCAACCGACTGCAGCCACAAGCATCAATGAGGCCATGGCGCGCGCGGATGGGACGGGCAGCTGCATCAAGGCAACCGGTGGCAGGTCTCAACGATGCCTGGTTGAACGGAAGAGCCCTAGGTTTGGACAAGGAATGTGTAAAGTTCGATGGAAGCGCTTAAATCGATCATCGGCAAAGTTGCCACCGGCGCCACTCTGACGCGTGAGGAAACTGCGTCAGCCTTCGACAGCGTGATGTCGGGTTACGCGACTCCCTCGCAAATCGGTGGCTTGTTGATGGGGATGCGGGTCCGGGGCGAGACGGTCGAAGAAGTCACCGGCGCCGCCTCCGCGATGCGGAATAGAATGCCGCGGGTCGAGGCGGCATGCGACCCCATCGGCATCGCTGGCATGAGCGACACCCTTATGTATTCGGTCAACGTGTCGACGTGTGCTTCCTTCATTGTCGCCGGGGCCGGCATTCCTGTCGCCAAGCATGCCAATCGCGCTGCGTCTTCGGGTTCAAGCGCCGCGGACTTGTTGGCGCGCCTCGGCGTGAAGGTCGATCTCAAACCTGAGGCCATTGCACGTTGTGTGCAGGAAGCCGACATCGGCTTCATGTTTGCGTCAGGCCATTATCCGGCGATGCAGCGCCTCGGCCAGATCCGGACCGCACTTGGAACCCACACGATCTTTAATCTGATCGAGCCTCTGTCCAATCCGGCCAGGGCCAGGCGACAGATCGTTGGGGTATTCTCTCCCGAATGGGTGCAGCCTCTGGCGTACGTCTTGAAGAACCTTGGTGCCGAGTCGGTATGGGTTGTTCATGGCTCGGACGGGCTCGACGAAATAACCCTCACCGGTCCAACCTTTGTTGCTGCGCTTGAGGCCGGTACAGTCCGCACCTTCGAAGTGACGCCGGAAGAAGCCGGGCTCCTCCGCTGCCGCAACGACGCGGTGGAGAGCAGCGATGCCGAGGCTAATGCCGTTGCGCTGCAAAATGTGCTTGATGGCGAACCAGGTCGATTTCGCGACGCCGCGCTTTTGAACGCGGCGGCGGCATTGGTCGTGGCCGGGCGGGCCTCGACCCTGCAGGAAGGCGTAGCACTTGGACAAGAATCACTTGATCGCGGCGCCGCAGCCGCTCGACTGAAGCGCCTGATCGCGGTTTCGAACGCGTGACAACCGAGCTGGCCGATGTTCCAGTATTCCGACCAAGACTGCTGCTCACGAGCGCGACAACATTGCGGCCGCGAATGCGCGTCACTTCTGCGGGATTTGAGGGAGCGTGCGCCGCCTGCCCTCGTCCTGATCAAAGCAATTCGCGCTGAGCACGCGGCCGGAGATCCAACTTTTTTAACGACGAGAGCCTGTCGCAGCCGGGGTTGCCGAGATGAGGACCCGCGACCAAGCGCGCGCTGCGCGCCAAAGGAGACAATCGATGATGTCCTGGCAGAAGATTGAAACACTCGGATCTGTTGCAATGATAGAACACATCATTCGGAAGTTTCGGGAATTGATCGATACAGATAGCTCGATCCCGCCGGAGCTGCGGGGTGCGCTGCACGCGACGCTCGATGAGCATCTTCTCGAGGCAAAAAAACGTGTTCTCCTAAACGTGCATTAGGTGGGTCGATGCCGTCTACGCGGAGAAACTCTGGCAGGCGCGCGCCGGTACCGCAATCGGCATCATCCCGTCCGCACGGGGGTCCAGCGAGGTTCCAGCCCAGCTGGTCGGATCGCGACCACAAGAGGCCCTGTTGAAACGCGTGCGGCGGCAATTTTCAGTTCTGCCACTGCGATCGCCGATCCGGCGTAATGCGCCGAGATATTGCACGTCCGTCCAGTCATGAGTGTGGCTGATCCAGAGGACATCGAAGTCATACCCGGTCTCAATCTGAGCTTACTCGTCACGCATTTCCGACACCGGGTACCCCGTTACAGGCCAAATAGGGATCAAAGTCGTCTCTGGGTGTGGAGACACTAGAAGTGGGGTACAACTCCAGAGGCAGATCATGAGCCACCAGTTCTCTCCTGCGATTCGGGATATGCCGTCTATCCAACCGACAGAGTTCCGCCAGGCCATGCGAAGCCTGGCGAGCGGTGTCGCCATCGTGACGACCGGAACGGCAGCTGGACGACGTGGACTGACGGTGAGTTCTGTGACATCCATCTGCATGGAGCCGCCGTGCCTGGTCGTCGGCATCAATGCCCGCTCCGAGGCACATGATGAGATCCTTGCCAGCGGCAACTTTGGAGTCAGTCTTCTCCGCAGTGACCAAGAGGACCTTGCCCTGCGTTTTGGCGGTCGGGAGGGGGCGAAAGGCGTTCACCGCTTCGATACCGCGCCGTGGAATCAGGGCGTCCTCGATGTACCGCTATTGCCAAACGCATTTTGCGCGCTCGAATGCGTTTTGTATGACCACAAGGTGCTTGGCACACATACGATCTTTATCGGACGAATCATCGCGACCCGCGAAGGCCATGGCAATCCATTGATCAACTTCCGGGGCGCCCTTCGAACCTTACTGCTTGACTGAGTGCGTCGGGAGAGCAGAACGGTGGATGGCCTCAATCCCTGGTCGCTTCCAGCGACAGTCATCGAACAATCGCCCGGGCTGCGACTGGTTTCATAGATTAGAGCTCGTATTGAAGGCCCCTCAGCTCCGGCGATTTCGGCGCTTCGCCGGTCGTGCTATGCTGGCGCTGGTCGGCGACCTCCCGCGTCGAGACGCGTGCGCGTCATCTGGTCAGGACAATGCGTTTTGCGCGGATATCGCAGGAAGGTCCTGATCAGAACAATTACAGCTCACCAGAACGGCCAACTCTAGTACGGCCTCCTTGGGGCTGCATAATCCCGTCGAAAACTACCAACTTTGGCAGCTCAGTTATAATCGACAGGCGCGTAGGTTGCCGCAGCAAGATCGGCTCCAGACGCACGCCCTGGGTCATAACGGTTGGCGAATCTCTAGATCCTCGGGCTCGCTTCTGATGTGAGTACATGGGTGATGTCATGATCTTGCGGAAGCGATGACAATCGAATTCAAAGGCGTCAGACAACTATGTCCAGCAACGCGTTCGAAATCGTCCCGATTCTCGAGGGCATTCGCCGCTGGGTCGTGATCGAATCTCCGACGGAGCGGCCGGATCAGATCAACAAACTGACTGATCTCGTCGCAGCAGGCTATCGCGACCTGCCGGCCATCGTCGAGCGCGTTGCGGGGCGTGACGGCTGCGGCGATCATTTGGTCACCCGCTCTTCTTGGGGGCAGGGCGTACCGGGCATTCTGGTGTTGAGCCATCTCGACACCGTTCATCCGATGGGATCCATCGAACGGCTACCCTTCAAGATCGACGGCGATAGTGCGTTCGGCCCCGGCATCTACGACATGAAGGGCGGCGCCTACCTCGCCTATCACGCATTCCGGCAAATCTGCGCCGATGACGTACGCCCACCGCTCGGCATCACCCAGCTCTACGTCTCGGACGAAGAGATCGGCAGCCCGACCTCGCGCGCGCTGATCGAGGCCGAGGGCCGCAAGGCCAAATACGTGCTGGTGACTGAGCCGGCGCGCGACGGCGGCAAGGTCATCACGGGGCGCAAGGGCGTCGCGCGCTTCGACGTATTCATCAAGGGGGCGCCCGCGCATGCCGGCACGCGCCCCGAGGATGGCCGCAGCGCGATCCGGGAACTCGGCCATGTGATCCAGACGCTGGAGGCGATGAACGATCTCACACGCGGCATCACCGTCAATGTCGGCTTCGTCCGCGGCGGCACCAGGCCAAACGTGATCGCGGAACTGGCCTATGCGCAAGTCGACATGCGCGTCCCGACCATTGCCCATGCCGACGAGCTGGTGCCGAAGATTCTCGGCATCAGCTCGCGCACCGAGGGCGTCAGCGTGAAGGTATTAGGCAAATTGAACCGTCCGCCATATGAGAAGACCAGCGCCGGTGCCGCGCTTTACGAACACGCCAAAAAGCTTGCCGCCGAGCTTGGCTTCGAGCTGCTCGACGCGTTCAGCGGCGGCGGCTCCGATAGCAATTTCACCGCGCCGCATACCGCGACCCTTGACGGCCTTGGCGTCGACGGCAAGGGCGCGCATACGCATTATGAGCAACTCTACATCTCGTCGATTGAACCTCGCGCGCGGCTGCTGTACCGCCTCTATCAGACGCTGCGATAATCCCGGCGCCAGGCGAAGTCAGCGACCGCGACGTGCGTTGGATGACGGCCGCCGGAACATTCGCGGGATCGTTCCTCGCCCGCCCCCAAGGGCTACAGGCTGCGCCCCCGTCCAGGCCGACCTGATCGAAAACTATCGGTCGGATGCCGCATTTGGCATTCCAGGGTCAGCCGTCGGATAGAAGTGACTGAGCTATTCAATGACGGCGCAGCGGAGGTCAGGCGCGCAATCGGCTGCAAAGGCAGCGAGCACTTGGTCGCGAAAGGGCGAGCGTTTCCGACAATGGGCTCATCGGCAGCGACCCTGATCTCAAGGGGATGACGAACTTTCTTGATGCAAATCGCAGCGCTGAATGCGTGCGACACCAGACCGGCCGGCGGTCCGTTTCCGGCAGCCTGAGAGCTTGGCCACGTTCACACAGGCTGCCCAAAAGGGCTTGAATCGGACGTAACGTTAAGTTGTACGGTCTTTGAGGTTGGATCTTGGTCTGCCGCCGGGATTGTGAAGGATTGCGAATGTCTCAGCTGGTCAGATCCACGCCCCGATGGTCGGTCATGATCCTCATCCCCGGTCGGGGGTCGGCCGGAAGGGCTATGCAGCGAGTCCCGATTGCGGCGCGATGGCTCGCACGCAGCATTGAATGGTTCGCCATTCCGGACCCGAGACCATGTGGCTGTCCTGGGCCGGGCCACCAGAGAGCCGATGAGGTCAGATTTGATCGACGTCGACCTCCATCCGAAGCCCCTACGGGGGGGCGCTGCTTCCCGAATCTGAAACAACCCCCTCCTCTGGCGCGACACCGCGCCAAAATCAGTTCGCCGAACCGGCTTTCCGCTCTGTTCAAACTGCTTTCCCGTGGCTGGCGAGGCATTTCCATCGCGCAAAGGTGCGACAGACGGCGGGCCTCAGAACGGCGCAGGGTTTCAAAGAGCCTGAGCAGCAAGTGTCGCTCCGCGTGACCAGCGCGGCATCGGAAGATTTTGCTTGGCATTATGGAGCAGCAAGTTGAAAGAGCCCGACGGCGTCAAGAAGGTCCTTTTAATCGACCATATTGAAGGCCAATGCCGTTGCATCATCGGCTTCAAAGATGGAGATGCCAGAGCGGCCTATATGTGCGGCGAGCCTGTATATCAAAGACGCGGCAAGAAACTGTCTTCGTGGTGTGCCTATCACTACGGACAGATGCACACGACCGCCGCCCAGCAGAACAGATTGAGTGATCAATCGCCCGAGATCCCTCAAGCAATATCCATTGTTCGCAACCCATGACAACCATCAAGAACCGGGTCCGGCCGAGGCCGTGTGATCATTGCCTGTACAAAGGTCAACCGAAGCATGTGATCGGGGACTCGCCGAGCAATTCCGGGTTGCGCCTGAAGCGCATCGGGACAAACGTACTGTGCGGGCCTGAGGCGCATGGATAACAAGTTGGATCTCTGCACACTGATCGAGCGAAACGCTGCGTACACTCCCAACAAAACCGCGATCCATTTCGAAGGGCAGACTCTCAGCTACGTCAGCCTCAATCGACGGATCGAGCGGATCGCTCGCGCCTTCAAGAGCCAGCTCGGCGTCCAAAGGGGAGACCGGATCGCGATCCTCAGCCTCAACAGGCCTGATTATCTAGCGCTGCTCTATGCCTGCGCGAGGCTCGGCGCAATCCTCGTACCATTGAATTGGCGCCTTGCGGCCGCCGAGCACCTTTTCATTTTGTCAGACTCGGGGGCAAAAGCGCTCGTTCTTGAGCAGTGCTTCGACGCAGCTTTGCCTGTCCTGACGAAGCAAGTGCCCCATGCCTACTCTGTCGGGTTGGACTTTACGCCTCTCGGGGGCAGCAAGTTGGACGATCTCCTGGACGGAGACTGTGGTGACGGACGCAATCCACATGCGGACCCCTCTTGCCCGCTTCTGATCGTCTATACGTCGGGTACCACAGGGCGACCGAAAGGCGCCGTGCTGCGTCAGGAAGCGTTGTTGTCCAACGGCATCATGAGTCAGCACATGCATGACCTCACCTCGGCCGATCACGCGCTGGCCGTTTTGCCTTTCTTTCACGTCGGTGGCTTGAACATCCAGACGACGCCGAGTTTGCATCAGGGCGCGACGCTGACTATCCACACCCGCTTTACGCCGGAGACCATGCTTGATGCGTTCGAGCGGGACCGGCCGACGCTGGCAGCCCTGGTGCCGGCCATGATGCAAGCCCTGACCAGCAACGGTCGATGGGAAAGCACCGACCTATCCTCGCTCAGAGCAATTTGTACCGGATCGACGATGGTGCCTCAGCATCTTGTCGAGCGCTTTGTCGCGCGCGGCGTGCCAGTCCTGCAGGTTTACGGTTCGACGGAGACCTGCCCGATCGCTGTGTATACGAAGCTCGGCGGAGAGCTCGTGCCTGAGGGCTCAAGCGGCCAGGCAGGTCTGTGCTGCGAAGCGGCGATCATCGATGATTCGGGCAGCAAGTTGCCGCCCGATACCCCAGGCGAGATCGCAATCCGTGGGCCCAACGTTTTTTGCGGATATTGGGGCAATCAACCGGCAACGCGCGAGGCTTTGAGCAATGGTTGGTATCGCACTGGGGACATTGGCCGCTGCGACGCAGATGGATATTTTTGGGTCCACGACCGCAAGAAAAACCTGATCATTTCGGGTGGAGAGAATATCTATCCGGCGGAAGTAGAGCGTGTGCTTACGGGCCATCCGGATGTCGCGGAATGCGCCGTGGTCGGTCGACCCGATCCGCGCTGGGAAGAAGTACCGGTCGCTTATGTGATCAGGCGACCTGGGGCCCTGATCGAGGCGGAAGCGCTAATAGCTCATGTCCAGTCACAGCTCGCCCGTTTTAAGGTGCCGCGCGAAATCATTTTCACGCAAGAATTACCGAAAACCGCGTTGGGCAAGATCCAGCATTTTTTGCTGAAGGAGATCGCCACGCGATCAAGCCCGAAAGGAGCTATCAATTGAGATCGGCAGTTGGAGGCGGGCCGTGCTCTCCCGCTACATCGCAGGTGACATCGAGGCGGCGCAAAATCAGCCTCCGCTCAGTGCCTCACCACGGCGCAGCAAGTTCATCATTGTTGGCATGACGATCCCTGTCTCTGATCGCGTCCAAATGCTCGGAGGTCGCGGATGCCGCGGATCTTGATCATGAATGCCGGTACGGCTCAAATGTCGGGCGCCGATCTGACACCAGCTCAACTTTCGCTGGCCGCCAACTCGGCATACCGTTCAGCGTGGTTTGCTCAGGAGGGCGATCTGATAGTCTCCCCGGTAGTCATCCCGGCGGATCTGCTATCCTTCATTGGCGCGACGCTCGATTTCGACGCATCGAGCCTTTGTCTGCTTGTACCTGAAGGCGGCCGCCAATCGCCGGTCCTTGATGATTGCACACTGCTGTCCAAGACTGTCGTTGAGCGAATCAACAGACATATTCGTCAGAAATCAACCTGGCGATTGTATCCCTGCTACTCTACCGAAGGCGTCGCACGCCTGGCGGCCATGCTGGGCATAGCGCAGACCGGCGACGACTTCGCTTTGCAGCGAGGGCCTGATCTGTTGAACCGCAAGAGCCACTTCCGCCAATTGGCGACAAGCGTCGCACTTCCGCTGCCCAATGGGACCGTCACGACCGACTCAAACGAACTATTCAGAGCGGTCACTTCCCTCAGATCCGAGACCGGCAGCGTCATTGTAAAGCTGGACAATGGAGCCGGTGGGGTCGGAAATGTCATCCTGACCGGCGATGAAAGTGATCCACTACCTGGGGCAAGAGATACCCGGCGAATTTCATGGCCGTCGTTCGATCCTGACGCGCTTTGGTCTGAGATGACAACGGCATCGTGTAAGACGCTGGTCGTGGAATCGTACCACCTGGCCCGGTCTTTGTTCTATCTCGAGTATGAAATTGAGGATGATGGTTCAATCGTTTTCACCAACAGTGGAAACATACGTTTGCGTAAAAGCACGGATCGATCCGAAAGAGCTCTGATCTGGACAGGACTTGAGCTTCCAAGCGACCTGGGGAACGAGCAATGGTTGACTGCCCAGGCGCATGCCTACCGATTTGTGGCGCTTGCGCGGGACCTGGGATATCGCGGAATGATCAACATTGACGCCATTTTCGCGGATGACGGACGGTTGCTGTTTAATGAAGCGAACGGCCGCTGGGGTGGCGGCTCGGTGTTACACAGCATTGCCGTCCGGCTGCTGGGCTTCGACTATTCCGGTTGCAACGTTATTTTATCCGCGAGAAATGTTCGATCGCGGTCCCTCCAAACGGCGCATGATCGTTTCGTCAAGGAAGGATTTCTGTTCGACCGCACACGCAAGGAGGGCGTGATCCCGCTTGCCGCCGACGAAGAGGCTGGCACAGTGGAGTGCCTTGTGATTGCGCGCGATAGGCCCGCGGCCCGCGATCTGCAGCACCGGCTACTGAGAATGGTTTGATTGAGATCCCAGCGACCATATCTTGAACCGCTCAATTCATCCGAACTTGTCCCTGCTTTCGATCGCGCGCTGAAACCGGTACCTGACGACGTGACGTGAATGTCTGCTTCGTCTCGCTCGAGCTCTGTCAGCCCCAATCGCGACCACCCCTAAGTCGCTCCTGAAGTGCCGGCCGATCGGCGTTGAGGTGCTCGAGGTGCAGCGGCTCATTGTCTGGCCGCTCGCCCTGCGCCAATCGTCCAATCAGCGCTCGCGTCGCGTCTACCACATAGACTCCGCAATCATGGCCGTTCTGCTGCCGGGCCATGCGGGCCGGTTGCAGGCGGGAGCCGAAACGTGCTGCGAGCTGTTCTGCAACGGTGCTGTTGCGTGACCCCGCGGAGTCATAGTGATAGGCAACCGGGGCGGTGCGCACGCGTCGGTCAACCAGCAGCAGCGACCAGTGGGCGCCGCCGCCAGTAACGCCACCATCGTTCACGGGCACGAACAGGAAGTTGGCGGTATCGTTGCCATCCTGATCATTGACGATCTGCCAGAAGGTTTGTACGCGGTCGCTCTGGCTCGGAATCAAGCGCAGCAGCTGGGCTTGCGCGGGCCGAACGAATCGGGTCTGGGCGGCGAGATCCGGATCGATTCTCTGCAACTCTTCTTCCACGAGCGCGTAGTCGGCCGTGATATGCTCATCGCCCAGCCATTCCGTGACACCCAGCAGCGGCCCGCTGCGCCCGTGGAGCGGGGCTGTCGGAGCCCCAGCCGCGATCTGGGCGTCAGGTGGAGTGCGTATCGGCGCAAAGTGAGCATCATCGCGCAACTCCTGCGATAGCAAATCAACCAGAGACTCCACACGGCGTTCGACATCAGAGGACTGAGGCCCGACGGAGGATGGCGTGGGCGGCAACATGCTCCAATCAAAGTTGGACGACGTGGGCAGCGACCAGCTTGAGGTGGCCCCAACAGTTGATGCAGCTTGCTCTATCTCCTGCGCCTGATCAGGATTGATTGACCCGGACCACGGTGGACGGTCCTCCAACATCCCCCAAAGGACATCCGGATCGTAAGCTGCGGGGAGGAGCAATGGCCAGTTGACGCTTCCCTGAGGCGCGCTTTGCTGCGCAGCGGCGTCCTCGGCCCGTCTCACGACCAAGTGCGGCGCCGCCTCGTAATCATGTCCACTCTGTGCCTGCCATAGCGAGGCACCCGGTTGATCGGCTGGGGCCTGCACTAAAGCGCGGAGTTCTGGATTGCTGATCTGGCTTAACTGCTGCTCAATCGGGCCGTCTTGCGGATCATCTTGGATCCTCTGTCTCTTCGTTGGCCTCGAGTCCGCTGCGCCGTGCTCAAAAACCTCCTCGCGTGGCAGGAGGTCGCCCCAATCAAGTGCATCGATCGGTTCGTCCGCGGCCGCCGGGTCCTCGTAGTGCCAGTTTAACGGACCTGGGTACTCTTCGGGACGCTGTGCCCGCTGCTGATTCAAGGCTGGTTCGAGAGACGACGACATTCCGGGTACGTCCACTGCCGCCGATAGATGCTGGTCGTCCTTTTCCCCGGCAAGGTCCGCAGGCGAGCTGATACGTCCCGCGGACGCGGGATGCTGCCCGGCAGCGTCAGCAACGCGCCTGAGCTCTATGGCTCGAACGCCCGCCGGCGACTTGAGAAGATGAGCCAGTGCGGCACCGGTCTTCGCATGGCCGCCAGAGTTCTTATAGGCCTCGACATCTTTCTCCAGCGACCCGTCGGACAGGCGAGCAGCAATGCTTTGCTTGTGGCTTTGACGCAAGTAGTCGCTGAAACCGGTCAGAATAGGTGCATAGTTTCTGGCAGTAGGCTTGGATTCTGTGGCCTTGTAATCTCTGATCAGGTCCGCATCCTCCGGATAAGGACTGAGGCCAGGCCGGCCCTTCCTCGGCGCAATGCCGGCAGCCGACTGAGAGGCTCGCAGATGAGCCAGGGCCGCAACGACTTGCTGCTCGCCGCCGCTCGCTTTGAATGCCTCTACATCTTTGTCCAGCGACTCCTCGCCAATCCTGCCGGCAATTGCTGGCTTGTTGTTTGCAAACAGCCACTGGCTCAATTTGCGAATATAACGGCCGGTAGCCTGGGCGCTGGCCTCTTCGTACTTGGCTGCGACGAGTGCCTTTTCCAGCCCCGAAATAAGCTGAGCATCCTCGGAATGGAAGGGAGTCGCTACCGTTTTGGCGCGACTTGCATTTGGCGCGATTCCGTCTGCCGACTGTGCGGCCCGTAGATGATCTAGTGCCGCAAGGGCGCGCCGCTTGGGACCTTTGTCAAACGTTGCGGCATCTTGCTCCAGCGACCTATCGTAAAGCCTGGACGCAATTGCCGGCTTTTCGTTTGCGACGAGCCAACGGCTGAATCTGCGGAGAATCCGTCCGTTGGTCTGGGCGGTAATCTTCTCGAAGTTCGCCTTGATGAGTGCGTCCTCAAGCCCGGAAATGAGCTCTGCATCCTCGGCATGAAGAGATGAAGGACCGAGTTTTCTCGCACCGGTCCGCAGATGTTCCAGTGCGGCGCCGATCGCTCTGTGACCACCGGAATCCCTGTAGAGATTTATATCCTCATTTAGCGATTCGTCTTCGTCATCCAGCGTGCCATCGCCAAGCCGAGAGGCAATACTTTCCTTGTTGTTTTCGCGCAGGTAGTGACCGAAATCGGTAATGAGACTTGCATAGGACTTGGCAGTTTTTGATGTGCCGGCAGTCGCCGCCTGTTCTTTGTACTGTTTAATGAGGGCAGCGTCCTCGGGATACGGATTCAGGTCAGGCCGGCCTGCGACCGGCGCAACTCCGCCGGCCACTTGCGAGGTCCGCAAATGAGCCAGTGCCGTCCGCACGTTCGTGGCACCACGCTTGGTTATAAACTCCTCGACATCTTTATCGAGCGTCTCGTGGTCGAGCCGATCGGCGATTGGCGGCTTGTCGTTCGCAAAAAGCCAGCGGCCGAAGCTCAAAAGATAATCGACATTGCTCCTGGCAGTGCTCTCGGCGGCCCCACCCCTGAGGAGCGCTTCCTTGAGCCCCAAAATAAGGGGGACATCCTCGGAATAAAGAAGTTCGGCGCTGCGGCCGACCTGGCCTGGTTGCAGCGCCAGATAGGACGAGGGGCTGGGTTGGTCCATGATGCTCAACGGCGCGTCCTGATCGTGACCTTGCGCAGGCAGCGTTTCTGGCCAGCTGACAATTCGCCGCAACGCGCTGTCCTGCGCAACGCCATCCGCCGGGCGCATTGCGTCCATCAGGTCGGCATGTTCGGGGAGAATATGGCTGTCATGCTCGACCGCTCCGTCTCCAGCCAGTGACTGCCGCAGGTGAACCAGTGCGGCACCGATCTTCGGGTGAGGACGAGGGCTGGCCTCATAGCGCATGAGATCTTCGTCAAGCGACTGCTCGTAGAGCCGAGCAGCAATGCCTGGCCTGGCGTTGTTGCGCAGATACTCACTGAAGCTGCCAAGAGCAGTTGCATACTTGTACGCAGTCGCCGCTTCCTTCTTGCGTTCTTTGATGATAGTCGACTTGTACTGCTTGATGAGGTCGGCATCATCGGCGGAAGGGTTGGCCCGGCTTGCGATCGGCGCGACTCCGCCCGCAGCCTGCGAGGCCCGCAGATGACCGAGCGCGGTAAGGATGCCCCGCTCGCCCGCCTTCTTGAACTCCGCTGCATCGCTGTCCAGCGTGCCGTCGTAAAGACGCTCGGCTATGCCCTGCTTGTTGTTCTTGAGAAGCCATCGTCCGAATCTAAGAAGAGCGTCTACATGACTCTTGGCAGTGCGCTCCTTGAACCCGCCCTTGATGAGTGCCGCCCTCAGTCCCTCGACAAGAGGGGCATCTTCAGAATAGAGAGGCTCGCCGCTACGGCCTACGAAAGCCCAAGTTGGCCGTGGCGGCGGCACCGAGACGGCCAGCATCGTCCCAGCCCTTCCGCCATGCGGTATTGGCGGGTATTCGTGCTCGCCCGCC
>Ga0209389_1000629_pt1 | contig 21796 bp, 8 predicted proteins | sample CowpearedBW_FD_187526 | JGI IMG/M metagenome (GOLD analysis project Ga0209389, IMG submission 187526) | Root nodule microbial communities of legume samples collected from California, USA - Cow pea red BW (SPAdes) (version 2) | ecosystem: Host-associated > Plants > Roots > Nodule | place: USA...
ATAAACAATTATAAGAAAAAAAACAAAATCTAATAAAAAAAACTTTAGTAATAGAAATATATATAGTAAAATATATTAATTATATAATCACATAAATTAATGTAATAGAAATTAATTTATTTAAACATAAAAAATAAAAAATGTCACAAATTAAAATTAATTATAATATAATATATTATATACTTTTAAAAAATATTAAATTATTGATTATTTAATATTATTTAATATTTTTAATTTTAATATCGTTATTGTAAAATATAATTTAAAATTTATTTATGTTTCTTAAGTAAAAGTTTAGTTTATTTTTCAATACTTCCATATCTAATATAATTTTGAAAGTATTTTCATCAAAAACTCTCTCTTTCTTTCTATTTCCCTTTCTCTGCAATCTTATTTCTCTTTGCAAAGCTTCGAGCAGTTATGTCACTTTCGAAAACTAGATTGGATTTAAAGAAACGGCCATGTCTTGTTACCACGTCTGATAACTGGACCGTGTCTGATTCAGAGAAGAGAGTCCGACATGTCGGAGCTTCCTCACAAAATCAGAACATCAACCTCGCCGTGCATTTAAAACCCAAACAGAATCAATTTGCACAAAATCATAAAGTGTGCATTTAGATCATACAAATTTTCAACAAAAGCAATTTAAATGCACACTCCAAACTAATCAGTAGCCCCATCAATTCAAATCGGCTTCAATAGCTCATAACCCAAAACAAACTACCACTAACATTCAAAACGAAATCCAAATTATGAAACAGAAGAAGAGGGGAAAGTGTGAAATACCTCAACGATGCCAACAGAGGGAGCTTAGAGCATGATCTTCAGACGATTACAGGGATGTGCCGCCGCGACGATGACTCCAATGGAAATCATGACGACGTAGAGCGGCCCTGGAGAGGTTCCGACAGTGGTTACAAGTTGGCGGCAAGTGTGATTCTGCCTGGTTGCAGTGAGAACGCGAGGCGTGCATAGCAGAGGTAACGACGTAGCTGCTTCTTCCTCTCGTTGGTAGCGTCATCTGTGAGTAAATATGAGTAAACAAAGAAGAAGATGAGTGGGGAGGTAGAAAAGCAATGAGATCACAATCTAACCATATAAGACACTGACACTACTCTCAACCCAAAACCTTAAGACAATGGGTTTATGGACCTTGATCCTTATATGATGCTTTACTTTCTCAATTTTGATAATCAATGTGGGACTTAGACTCACACTTGGATCCCAAACAACAATGTCACAGGAAACCAAGATGTGAATTCTGCGAGTGTAGTAGTTTTTTGTACCGTGCAATAAATAACAATGATATTACAAATTAGAAAATATTGTAAAATAATATAGTACTTAAATATATAAAACTTTAATGTTTTTAATATGTCTAATATTATCATGTTCCAACATGATTTGACAATCTTATTCGAAGCAATTAGAACTACGAAAATTCTTCCATCCATCTTCGATCTTGTTATATCTCGTGGAGAATTTCTAATCATAATTTTTACATTTGACTAGTTCATATACGTTATGAATAAAAATATATTTAAATTTCCCTAAACGAACATATCTTTCAAAATATAATAACAATTTTTGTATAAAAAAGTGTAATCTTTATAGAATAAGATATTTCATCAATTATAATTTATAATCATGTCAATTAAGCATGAATTTGAATTCAGGACACCATTTATAACCAATTAAAACAATTTAAAATAAGTATTTTGATGAACAACTTTGAAAGAAAAATAAAATCACATTAGTTATGACCTAAATAAAATAAAATTTCTATATAACAAAAATGATATTTTTTTTTACTCTAAAAACAATCATGTATAAAGAATTATCGTATTCTACTTAAAACTTATAAAATGATCCTAAAAAATGTAATCTATTTTTGATATACAACTAACCGCTATTTGCTAGTTATAAAAATATTAATAATTCTAAAATATCATAATTAATTTGTAGTAAAACCGTACAAATTATCAATACGTACTAAAAATTCTTCTCATCATATACTACTTTAATGATATTTAACTAAAAAGTTTACATTTAATACTAGGATTACATGTGTAATAAATTAAAAATATAAATTACAATTGATAAATTAGAGGAAAATATGTTTTGATTTATAATTTTAATAAGAAGCTTGTATAATTTAAATTATATAAAAATCATGACTTTTATTCAATATTTAAAGTTATTAATAAACATTATGAATGAGATACTAATGTAAATGTTTATACATAAAAATGAAATTTAATAAATATTTATTTATATTATATTAATGATGACTTTTATTTAATATTTAATGTTTATCTCTTTATCTGTCGCCACATCACATATTTTCATGTAAATTTTATTTTTTGTTTTTAAATGAGTTTTTCAAAAGTTTCTATTTGGTTTCCTTCTATTTGTATGATTTATTAAGAAAGTGATAAATTCTTAATTTAGTTTTTGTAACGTCCCAAATAAATAAATAAAATCAATTTAAATAAACGTCACATATATTAAATATTCAAAGAGTGCGGAAAGACGGGGTATGGCGTACACTGTACCCCAACATATCCATAACAAAAGAAGGAGGCACAACACTGCCTAACCCTAAAATAACATGAAACACAACAACACTGGTTCTTGTACAGAAAGGTAAATCTAGACAATAACTTTTTCAGCTGAGGGCTCCATAGTGAGCCCATACCCGTCCATGACCATCACGCTGTAGCATCTCCATCGCCATTACCACTGCCTCGGTTTCTCACATCTGCTCACATCAATAGAATTGATGATCATTGCAAAGGAGGAAGACCACACACACAACCATACAAAGAAGTAAAAGGGTAAGCTAGTGCACAAGACTCATACATTATAATAATTATCATTCAATCATAGAATCGAGCATAAATGACGGGAACCCACACATGATATATCAAAACCCCTTCAAAACTATAAGACTTGACTATCCGGATCCATATCTGAGGCACCACCACGACCCCCCATGGAATTACGTCCTTTTCCTCGAGGCACCACCAGGGACTCCCCTTAAGGGTCCATGGAATTACGTCCAACCGGTGAGGCGCCACCAAGATCCCTCACTACAAGAGTCATGGAATTATGCCCTACCTATACTTTAAACATAATCCACCCACAAATCAATAATTTCCCAAAACATAAATATCATGTATAATCAACAAATCATCCAACTCATGTTTTCTCATTCATATTCCATCAACCACATGCCATTTCCATTTCAAATGTACACATTAATCATGCCATCATCACACAACCCTTCTAGTAAAGCATTTGGGTCAAATATGCAAGCCACACACCAGGGAACCATTTAACAACAACATCAAAACATGCCCGCTACCTCGCCCAAGCTAACAGGGCTCGCTCAGGCGAGAGGGATCCTCTCGCTCAGACGAATCCTAGCTCGCCTAGGCGAGGGTGCGACGAAGGAACAGGGGGCTCTGCGGGGTCTCGCTCAGGCGAGCCCCTTCTTGCCTAGGCGAGAGCACCCCTCGCTCAAAAAGATCACAAGTCGCCTAGGCGACAATTCGAGTGGCAGATTTTGGGGGAGCACCTGAAAATCTCGCTTAGGCGAGTCTAGCTCGCTTGGGCGAGAAAACCAACACTCGCCACTGTTTTCTCGTTTAGTAGCCACAAACACGAAAAAAAACATGCTTTCACATAACCCGGATCAGATACAACGACAACCAAGTTATACAAACACGAACTAACAGCAAGTAACAGGAAAACACAAGAAAACGAGGGTCCTAGCTTCCCTTACCTGGAAAGGGGTTAACACGGAATTTTGGCAAGCAAACATAGAGCGCAACAGCTCCGAGAAGAGACTTAGACTCTGGAAAAGTGGCGGAACAGAACCTACGATGAGCTCACTACAGAACCCTAGTTAGGAAAATACGAAAATCATGCCAAAGAAGGGATGGTCTGAGATGAAGGGTAACTTACGTTGAGCAAAATGAGCTTGAGCGAACTCGACGGAGGCTGGAGATCAAACCTAGTAGAGCATTGATTTGGTGAGGAAAGGAGAGTAAGGCGATTGTTTCTGAAAGTGAGAAGGGAAGAGTGCGTTAGGGTAGACTTAGGGTATGGTCCCCCCCTTCTTGGGCCAGCCCTAGGCCCAACCAACCTTGGGGCAGCCCCTTAAGGACTTGGCAAAAAAGAATAATAAAATTAATGGGCATTACATTCTCCCCAACAAGAAAATTTTCGCCCTCGAAAATAAAACTTACCAAGTAAAAAGGTGCGAGTGTGATTTCCTCATATCCTCCTCCAACTCCCAAGTAGAGTCATCTGCCCTCCGATCCCAGATGACCTTAACCAGTCTAACTATTTTTCCTATGCGTTCTTCCACCTTGCTATCCTCTAGAGTAATAGGTGACACTTCTACAGTGAGGTCCTCCCTGATCTGTATATCCTTAACTTCCAACACATGGGCCACATCAAACACATACTTCCTCAATTGCGACACGTAGAACACCAGGTGAAGATTTGCCAATTGAGGGGGCAAAGCTATCTCATAAGCCACTGGTCCAATCCTCCTCGAGATCTGATAGGGGCCAAGGAACTTAGGAGAAAGCTTTCTTGAACGGAGAGCCCTTCCCACACCAGTGGTTCGGGTCACCCTCAAGAACACGTGATCTCCTGCCTCGAATTCCAAGGGTCTCCTCTTGCGGTCTGCATACGCCTTTTGTCTGCTCTGTGAAGCCTGCAACCTATTCCTCACCAACCTCACCTTCTCAGTGGTCTGTTCCAATAATTCTGGCCCAACTAATACTGCCTCCCCGTCCTGATACCAATACAAGGGAGTCCTGCACCACCGACCATAAAGAGCCTCATACGGTGCCATCCCTATGCTTGCATGGAAACTATTGTTGTAGGTGAACTCAATCAATGGTAACACTTCATCCCAAGCACCCAAATGATCTAGTATGCACATTCGCAGCAAGTCTTCAAGCGACTGGATAGTTCTCTCAGACTGACCATCTGTCTGAGGATGATAAACTGAACTCATCGTGAGTTTGCTTCCCAAGGCCCCTTGCAAGGTTTGCCAAAACCGCGATGTGAACCGTGGATCTCTATCTGATACAATTCTCGAAGGCACCCCATGCAATCTCACAATTTCCTTGATGTACAACTGAGCCAACTTAACCATAGACATCTTCAGGTTCATTGCTAAGAAATGCGCACTCTTGGTCAGTCGGTCCACTATGACCCAAATGGTGTCATGCCCTCTAAACGTGCGTGGCAAATGGGTCACAAAGTCCATCGAGATGCTATCCCATTTCCACACTGGTATCTCCAAGGGTTGTATCATCCAGCCGGGTCTTTGGTGCTCTACCTTTGCCTTCTGACAAGTCAGGCAGGCATACACGAACTGTGCCACATCCTTCTTCATCCCTTGCCACCAGAAAGCTTCTTTGAGGTCCTGGTACATCTTAGTGATGCCGGGATGCAGACTAAGACGACTCTTATGCCCTTCCTCAAGGATCAACCTTTTCACCTCCACATCATCAGGCACACACACTCTGCCCTGGAATCTCAATATGTCGTCGTTACACAATATTTCTATTTCTTTTCTGCCCCATGTTTAAGGGCTTATCCTAAGCAGATGGGCCTAATGGCTGTCCCATAGGGTGCCAAGGCCCCTAAAGCAGCCAAGACCCCATTCTGCACTCACTTGCAAACAGCTCATTCTCAACCACTTTATTTTCCTTACAAAAGGCTCTGCTAGGGTTTAACACTTGGTCCTCTTCAAGTCAGCTCAATCCCGCCCTCTTGCTCCACGTAAGTCATTTTCAATTTGTACTCCTCCATTCAGCCAACCCCTTATGTTTCCAACTGAAATGTTGTCTGAGTGAGCTCGTTTTAAAACTGTTCCACTGTTTTTCAGCTTTCGAATCTGCTCTTAGAGCTGTTGGGTTATACTGTCGGGTGTCGAAGCTCTTAGCTAACACTTTCTAAGTAAGGGAAGTTAGGGTTTTGGGTTTTAAATGATTTTTGGCCTATTTTTGATTATGTTTGGTGTTGTATGGGCTATATGTTACTATGAACATGTGAAGTGCTTTGTATTGCTGTTTGGGTGCGAAAAATGTGACTGTTGCAAGAGAACAATGGTGAGATCTGTTGCTCTCGCCCAAGCAAGACTGACTCGCCCAGGCACGACTTGTAGAAGCAGGCCAGGGTTAAACTCAAACTCTCGCTTAGGCGGAGAGCTCTGGTTTTGAGTGAGGCACTATCTCGCTCAGGCGAGAGACGCTCACCTAAGCGAGAACGCATGGGAGCCTGGGTATGCTGCTGCAGTCTTAGCCCAGGCGAGGAAGCCCAACTTTGGACGAGGGTTGGTCTCGCTCAAGCGAGGAGGGCTCGCCTAAGCGAGTGTGCAAAAAACCTCCTAGGGCCTCTGACGCAATCTCACCTAAGCGAGAGGTTGTAGCTTGAGCGAGGGGTCTCCTCTCGCTTGAGCGAGGACTTCTGGCTTGAGCGAGATCCGCTGCAGGCCACGTTGTTTTCTTCACCTGATTGTTATGGATTGTTTGATTGATTGATTTACTTTATTTAAAGTATGAGGCTTGTGATATGCATGGGATACTTGTGGTTTGAATTGGATTGACGTGTTAGTGTGATCTTGGTATGTAAAACAAATGGGATGGTTGGTGATTAAGGTGGCATGGTTTTGGTATGAGACACAATTCTATATTCGTGGATTGAGAATGATGAGTGAGTATGGATTTAATCTGGAATATGAATGAGGATTGGTTATAAAAGGTTGGCATGAGATTTATATGCATGATAAGTATTACTTGGTTGGTGGAAGGTGTTTGGTATGTGGTTAGGACATAATTCTACGAGTCTCTAGGTGAGACCCCATGGTGGTACCTCAGTTGGTCGGGACGTAATTCCATGACCCCTGTTAGTGGGAGCTCAACGTAAGGTTGCATCCTGATACTCTAAGGAATCAGTTAGTCTCACACAGAGCGGACTGACTCTTGTGGTGAGAGTAGCAGGAGGCCTGAAATCCATTAAGGGCTAACCTTGTGTGAGGGATGAGACATTGTAACACTTAGCTCGGGGGTGAGTAGATAAGTAGAGCAAGGAATCCACCACAAGTGCAAGCATCTGTTAAATCCGACTAAATTATATGTATCCGGATGAGTCACGTGTGAGTCTTAGTGTATTGTTTGGAAGGTCATAACATGATTGGATGATGTATGCATATTTGACTGCGAATGTAGATATATATAATTGCATGATAAATCATTTTCTCTCTAGCTTACTCTTCTGTTGTTTTCTGTATGTGTGGTTTTCTCTTTTTGCGATGATCATCAATTTATTGATGTGAGCAGATGCGAGAAACACCTGTGGTCAACAGGGAGGTGACGGTTCTGCTGCGTAGCCCACCTGGGCTGGATTCTACTGCTTTGGGCTTTATTGTAGGGCTATGGCCCATGTTTTAGCTCGCTCCTTTTAATTTCTATTTGATTGTTGTTGAATTGTATCTCGTTTTGTTTTGGCATCGTCGTGTACCTTGAATATTGTAAGGAGCCGTGTTTGTGCTCCAAGACCACGCTATTATGTTATCCTGTGATGTTTCCTTTAATTAGTTTTTATTGATTAAATGTTACAAAAGACAATAATTACAATATTTTATTATGATAATTTTTCTATTACTATAATTATAATATATTTATATTATCTTATTTATTATAATCATTCTTCAAACTTTTTGTTCTCAATTAATTCATAAATGTTAGTTAAATATTTTTTTTCAAATTTATATTCAAACGAGTTTGTTAACAATTGTATTTTTTTACTATAAATGAATATATAAATCTATAAAACTAAAAGCATGTTATTAAGAATTTATTCCAAAAAAATATAATTTCAGTCACAAACAATTTGAAAAATTAGAAAAAACATGACAATAATTTATTCTTTCGTGAAAAAATTGTACTTGAACAATAAAAGAGTCTACAGAAAAAAGTCTAATATTATTTAAAGATGATTTTATTTAACATTTTACATTCCAAATACAAAATATTTCCAATTTGTCCATCAACGTTACTAATATAAACTTTTAAAAATATTAACAACACCGCTTTGATTAGATCTATTTTAATGTATTTTATGGTTCAATATGAATATACAGATTAAATTTAATATTACTTTAATAATTGATTATTTTTATTTTATTTTAATCAATTAAGATTTACGAAATAAATATATTTTCCTTTCCTCAAAATCCCTTGAAAATTGTCACTAGTCTGTAGACAGTTTGGGTTAGTAAATAAGGTGGTCAAGATGTTTCAGCAATCGTGACTTCTCAAAGTTAATAAAAGGGATTATTTTCATTTCTTTGAAATGTCCCTTAGTGGATATTATTTTCATCTGTTCATAAGCAACTTTGCTTCCAAAAAATTGAGTTCTTATTTTGCTCACTGCAAACAATATTATAAATGATATTAACAAGAAATGAGGCATCTCATTGTAGACATCACTCCGAAGTAGTGTAGGCTGGATAAGATGCCTAAAAACAGGCATTTAAAGTAAAAGTGCCTTCATCAAAGCTTAGGAGAAGTGAAACATGCGTTCAAAAAAGTTCATAAGTTCAAATGACTGCTACCTTGCACAGATCATGCAACGGTAACACTACACAATTAATGGCCTGATAATACCAGAAATGACTAGGGATGGCAGAAGCTGCAAAGCAGTAAGCAACTGTATTTGCAGTTTCTGCTACCATAAAAAACATAGCTTAGTTAAAAAGTACTAGTAAATTCACTCATTGGATATAAACCAGAAATCACTTTTGACTCTTCTTTTTCCATAAATCACCAAACATTCTAATCCCAGAACCCTTCCTCTTTCCACCTCCAAAACCATCATCCAAGTCATCAGCATTACCAGGAGACCCCACATAACCACTGTACCTACCACCAGGTGTCTCAAACGTTCCACCAAAGTGCTTATCCATGGAACCACACCTTTCAGGAATTCTAGCAGTCATATCAACACCCCCAGCAAGCACTGCAGCTGCAGCATCTGCTGCTTTTCTCCATTGCTCAGTTTGCACCCTTAGCTTCTTCATCTCTGCTTCTAATCCTTCTTTTTCTGCTTCCACACATTTTAACTTTCCATTCAACTTCTCTGCATTGCCTTTACTTGCTTCCAACTCTTCTCTTAGTCGGTCCAACACCAAGGACATTCCTTCTTCCTTGGATTCAGCAGTTGAAACTTTTGAAACTGCTTCATCCAGTTTCTTCTTCAGATCTTCTTTCTCATTAGTAATGGACTCTAACTCCTTCTCTTTCTCTTCCAAACTGGATTTCAGCAATGCAATTTCACCAATCTTCAGTGACAGTTCATGTTCCTCCACAGAAGGCTTTTCCTTCATTGATATTGCTGGTGCATTTGAGTCTTCAAACGCCAGAGTTTCCTTTTCTGACTGATCTGCAGGTTTGTCAAATTTAATTGTCAACTTCTCAATTGGAACTTCAAACACATCAGTCTCGTGTTGGTTGTCATCTGGTATAATAATATCTTGGGGTTTGGTTTCAGTTTTGTTTGACTCTTGATCATTCTTGGAAGTGCACTTCTCTTGGAACTTCTCAACCACAGGAACTACTGATTGCACAGCTTTCTTTACTAGCTCATCTTGAGCTTCTTTCTTTGCAGCTTCAGCAGAAACTAGCTGATCCTTCAAAACTTTTAACTCTTCTTGTGCTTGACCAAGCTGAGATTCCAAATCCGCGATGCGAGTTCCTAGCTTCTTTTGATTTAGTGCCTCAGACTGAGTACCTCTTGGTGACCGCCGGTCTCCGAGCTTCGGACTTCGGTCAGCAATCAGCCGATGATGCAATGGATCAGAGTCAGAACTTGATGTCCGAAGCTGATGAGGACCTCGTGGAGACTGCCTTTGAGGCAAATCAGATCCCCTAGTAGGAAACAAAACTTCATAAAAAAACTATATATAGAAAGAAACTACAAGTTAACTAAAGAATTGGTATGTAATTTGCTGGGACACATTAGTAACATGATCAAATGAGAATATTCTATATAAAACAAGTCACACGTTTCAACAATCTTCACAATGGATTTTAGCCTTCATCCATACATTGATCATGTACAGACATTGTCTATAAACTTTCCACTTAAAAACTTCGGTTGTGAGGTCAGGTGCTAAAGAATAATTGTATTTAACATGAATGGCATGGGCAGAGTTTCTGAATATCAGTGTGGCAAGAATCACCCGGGGGCTCAAAAACCTTTACTGACCAATTTGACTTTAACTGATAATTGAAGATGATACATTTCCATTAATCATAAAGATTTTATTCTAAGAGAAGATGGTGAGTTGTTATAATTTATGAATAGATGAATAAAATTGAAACCTTAGAAAAACCACATATGAATTTGTCAAATGTACCACTATAAGCAGCACAAAGAATGGGTTGCATTTTGTTTGGTTGATGAACAAGAAAAAGAGAAAGAATACATAAAATTAACTTTATTAGCAATCGGAAAATGTGAATGCAGAGAAACAAGTATATGAAAGCAGTGGACTATTATACTACTGCATTAGATTATCACACCTTGATCTTGGCATTTGATATGCTTGAAGATGGCAAATGATGGAACAACGAGAGTTTTCTTTGCTCAAAAAGTCTCACCTGCTAACCAAAAATATGCAAGTTGAAATGATCCAGTGAACTACATCCACTCCAGAAACACCACAAACATGAAGTATACATAATTATATTTGCAAAGAAAGTGGACAGAACCTGCCCATGTAGATAAATAAACTGCTACAAAATAAAACAATGCACCTTTTATAATTAAAGAAAGGGGTAAAGGAGTAGGAGCATGGAACCTTTTAGTAAAATATTAAACAGCAGAGAAATGTCAATGAGAAAACATTCGTTGAGATTTCACTTAAGCTGAAAGTTTATGTAAATGGAGCACTTTCAAGTTTAATAGAAGTTAGGCTTTTATCCTCCTCCAAACCATAATTAGGTAAGAGAAATAGAAAGACAGAGAAACTCACAAGGGCCATGCACATTTATGGCCTTGACCCACGTTATCATAAAGGAGCCAACTCACTACAACCGTGACTATTAAACTAAAAGGTAGTTGATTTAAACCTAAGATATCAAAATTTATCTTCCACTAGAAACTAGGAAGGTAGATGACCCTTAAGGAAATATCATGAGGAGATAAAAAAAAAAAGAAAAAAAGATTAAGGCAGCCCCCACATTGCACACTGGTCCTGTGTTCAAACAATGACATGCTAAAATAGTATTCCTTTAATACCACCCCAAGAGCAAGAAAGCATGCAGGGTCAGAGGCTACTTTATTCAGTGCTTTTTGCTTTGTTCAAAAGCGAGCAAGTGCTGTAAATACTGCATGTGTAAATGTTGCATGTTTAACACAAACGGAGTAAATGCAACCTAATACAGACAATGGTCCACAGTTTAAAATTCGGAGACAAATACAGAACCACCACCCCAAGAAAGGCAAAAAAGAATTTATGTGACCCCATGTATATATAAGCAACCTGATACTCCTAGCAAAGAAGTAACTATTTCACTTCCCCATTAATTGCACCAGGCCCACCAAACATTCAAGTGGTTGTATAATGGAGTTGAAAGAGGTGCAACTCAAAGAGTCATATCAATGCTTTTTACCTTGGCTTCTGAGCTGCAGTCTAAAGTGGTTTGTTGTTCATGGGTCTCTTTTTGAATCAGGAGCTTAGCAATGATGAGAGCCTAATAGCAGCATCAAAGGTTAGTTCATCCTCAAAAACAAAGATGAATAACTGTAATTCAAAAACAACCTTGTTAAGAAAAAAAAAATTATTAGTTGAGAAGTTACACAGTCCATGTAACTTTTTGAAAAAAGTGTTGGTGAAAGGGAAAGAAGATAACAGTAGGTAAAACAATTATTGAAGGAAAATCAGTATCAAGATCTTGTGTCATTCTGAAAACTGTGGGGACTGACCATCACAAATCAGAAAAAAAAAAGCACGAAATGATGGAGCCCACGGTTATTTGATAAATATCTTCTGTTTAACTATTTTTTCATTATTTTTGCTTCAAGTGACACTTCACAATAATGAAAAAGATAATCAGATGGTAGAATATCCTTTCTCTCTGAAACTGTCTCTCCCTTTTAGGAAACCGAACCCTTCAAGACCCCACATTATAAAAAGGAATGGCACCACTACCCCATGATGCATATGTAGAGAGATATTCAAATCCTTGTAGTCTAGTACTGAACTTGTATCACAAGTGAAAGTTTATTTACCTTTAGCCTATAATGTGCCAACTACAACTTTTTTTCGAACCAATGCAATGAAAACTGTGAATTGTTATGACCAACTATTCTTTTACAATGGATGTATAAGGTGTGAAAAGTTATGAAACATGTGAATAACATAAATACTTCATCAAAACATTTGTACTTCTTAAATGTTTCCAAGCAAGAGTTTATTTTCTTTAAAAAAAAGTGTATTTATGAAGTTCACATAGCATCAATTTTATCAGTTGTTCCTTTTTCACAAATTTAGACAAAAGTTACAAAAGACAGCATAAAGTAACCTTTTTGTTAAACTTATAAATCTTGCATAAGAACAAATAGATAACGTAATAAGGAGTATAGTAGAATATGACCTTTTCACAAACTTATGATGTCTACATGGCACATATTCAGACGAAGAAAGTAACAACACATGCAAGGGAATACTACATAGATAAAAGCAATTTGTTCGGAAGTTTTGGTTCCTCCGAAGAGCAAGACGGTCTTCAATGTCCTTAATACTAATCACATTTTCTTTACTTTTCTTCTCAAATCCCTCCAACACAACACAAATTCTCTACCGCCATGTTCAGCAAATGGATTTACAGAGAAAAAGAAACTCATGCTATCAAACATAGCATAAGACAAATCACACGGATTTAATTATCACGCACTTACTTGCGCGTGAAATGTGAGACTAAGGAATATACCAAATTTAGCTAATGTCATACAAAATTTAATAAAGAAAATGGTGGAAAAATGAATCCCACTTTAAAAACAGTTAATGGTACACAAACACAATACAGAAAAATGAAACATAAACTTCAATAATGTTCTCAATATAGTAAAATATCGTATGTGAAAAAAAAAAATTACCCCACCTGCAGACATAAAGATCTGAAAAATACTGATGATACTTTTATTCCACCTAGTATCAATGATTACTAAATTATTGTTTCCGTTTTGAAGTTTAATAGGAAGCATAGTAATAATTAAATATTTAAGTAGCATTTATTAAGTATAATAAATTACTGTATTTAATCGAGTTTAAAAGGCACCATGTAGTAATAACTAAAGATTTAAAAGTAGTATTTATTAGCCATCATAAAAGCTTTCTATAAAGGATATACCAATGAAGTGATTTGACCGATAAAAAAACTAATGCTATAAAGAAAAGGCATTCAAAAGACAAGGGTCAATAACCACTGCATAGTGCAGCAGAGGAACAATCCAAGGGATAAGATCTTGATAGTATGGTGAAGAATCTCCGAATGTGCGTTCATTTAAGTGTTTGGTAGGCAAGAAAACACTAGAAAACTGAAGAAAAGTAGAAAGTTAAAGCCTTTGAGGAAAAAAAAGTGAACAAAAATTACACACCACACGTGTGCAGTTGCTGGGGCGAAAATTGCTGATGTTTGTTGAAGGCAAAGAAGAGTGAAAAAGAACAAATTGCACTATAGATTTTCATTTGTATTTTTATAAAAAGCATTGAGGGAATATGACACAAATATGCAATACTATTGATAGATTGTAGCAGAGTGAAAAGCTCACCTTTGATGATGAAAATAATTGGAATTAGAGAAGAACAATGGTGTGAATCAGCTAACACTGTTGAAGGATCTGAAAGCATCTCAGGATGATGAGAGAGTGAACTTCCACCACAAATGGTAAGAGAGAAAAGCCTCTCAACAAAGACTAAACACACTAAGTTGAGGAACCCTTTAAGTGATTTGCATATGCATATATATTTGAAAAAAAATGAAAAAGTGAGAAGATGTAATGAAGTGAAAAAGACATACCCCAGAAGCAGAAAAGCCGTAGAAAGGCAGAAGAAGAGAGGAAAAATGGGGTTTGAAAGTTTGAATTAAAGCTGTTATGAAACGTGACACTAGGTGGTGTGTATTTATGAGTGTGCAACTTTCAAACTGGTTGGGGGAAGGAGGAAGAGTACAAAACAAAAGGGTTATTTTGGGGAAAATGTTTCCAATAATTAATGTCTTAATGCTGTGAGTTTTGCCCTCTTGGAAATCTAACTTACACAACAGCTCTTGTCTTTTTGTCACTTTCTCCACAATTCAAAACCTTTCCCACTTTTTTAACATTTTCCTCTTGTTTTCTCCCAACGCTACCTCCACCACACTTTCATTTCAAAACTCACAACAATTCAAATAATATTAAAAATAACAATGATAATTTCATACCGTAGGTTATTTTAATTAATTAATGAAATGTTGAATATGAAGAATAGATTTTGCTTTCCGTTTGGGTAATGTGTGTACGAATGAATGGACGAAATCTCTAAACCAAATTGTCACGTGCCTGACACAGAATCATCCAAGAACAGTGTGGATTTATCTGTAGTGGTATTAGTGACTTATTAACAACGTTTCTATTGAATGATTAATTAACAACTAGGCACGAACGGAACGCTGTTTTTTCTGTGATTAAAAATTGAGATGTATGAAAACTAGTGTCACGTCACACTAAAATTAGCATCATACGAATAAAAAACATTGTTATGTTTTAAGCTTTATTGTTAATCAAATTTTAATGAACTGCCTTGAGTTTTAAACTCTCGAGATTCCTAATAACTTTACAATAAGTAATTATGTTAAATATAAAAATCTAGGATGATTATGTGTGCATTTGTTTTATTCTTACTAACAACCCGTGGAAAGAAATTTAATTTCCACTTGATTGGTGGACTTCATCTTTTTACAAACTTTGTGTAAATTTTTGTTCCTAAATAAACAAATGGTATAATTTTTATCCATTAAGAAAGAAAGCCAATATGATAATATTTTAACCCACTTTTTTTTACTCACTTTTAATCCATCACTTCAATCATCATTAGATCATCACATCACATCACTAAAAAGAATCAAAATAAATGATTTAATAGTGATTAAAATAGTAGGTTAAAAATAGATAAAAAAAATGGATTAAAATATAATTTTCCTTATTATATATTATACTGTAGAGTTCGAGAATAGTTTGATAAAGATATAAAGTTTCTTTTAGATTTATCATAAATTATTTAAGTTTTGGAGACTAATGTATTAATGTATTATAAGAATGCTGAAATAGATTTGGTATACATTAACATCTCGGACAATCCTTTGAAGCAATATCTCATACACTCAATTATTAAACGCTATTTTGGCCATACTGCTATGCTTCCGGATAAGCCCATAAACAAGTCCATTGATGCTCATAATTACCACCTAATCATACAATTAACAACATTATGTGTAAATCATTACTAGTTTGATCTTACATGATATAATATCGTTAAGATCAATAATCACATTTGAAATATTGTTTGTTTTGGAATTGAAAACTCTTTCACGATATTATCCTTAAAAGATACAAGAGTTGAAGAATGAACATTTATTTAAATTACCAAGAACACATGAAGCTTAATATTGTATTATAGCTCATTTAGCATAAATAAACATTCATTTAGAAATTGATAGAATAAACACATAAAGAACTAAAATAAAATGTGAAATGAGCAAAGGACAAAAAAGCAGAGTAAAATCACAAAACTAAACCAAAAAATAAAACTTAAGAATAAATTGAATAGAAAAATATAAATCAAAAGGAATGATTTTAAAATGGTGATTAAGCAGCAACAACCGAAGAAACCAAAGATCAAACCTTGAAACATGGAAGAAAATGATGATCACAATAGCAATATAAAAGTGAAAATGAGAGAAAAACGTGATTGACCAAAACTACTCGAAAAAGGAAAAATGCATATATAGCTAAAGGAAGAAAAATGATGAACATTCATTGCATCGGGAAAAACTTAGAAAATGAGTATCTCCATGAAGGTTTGTGTGTCTCTCTAAAAAGTACTACCTACACTATAAACAATATAAGATGACATTACCTATCTAACTTTGAAAAGGTGTGCATTGCTTGTATGCCATAAATGAGCCTATTGTGTGGTGGTGGTAGTGTTCCTAGGGATGACAACGGGTCGGGTACGGATAGTGTCTACCCGTTACCCGACCGTAAGAAAAAATCGTACTTATTACCCGCCCCATTACCTGTTGGATACCCGCATAAAAAATATCCGTGGATATTTTTCAACCGCAGGTTAAAAAAATTATTAGTTTTTAAATGAGGTCCAAATTAAATTGCGAAAAAAATAACATTTAAGCGTACATCCAAATAGAAGTTAATGAACAACTAAATAAAAGTTAAAACATAAATTCAAATTAATAGTACCTAAAACATACATCCCAAATATAAGAAATTTAGAAAATAATTCTTCTAAAAATAACAGTCTAAGATCTATGTTTCCTCTCCAATATCTTCATGTTGACCATTTGATTCCTGAAGCAAATAAAACACAAATAAAGTCATCAATAAATGACATAATGACATTACTAGTAAAATTAGAATAAAATATTAAAAATAAAACTACTAACATCATCATCAATTATCTCCTCTAGTATTGTATTAAGCTTCATCTCGTCCACTTTCAATTTTGAAGAACCTAAAAAGGAAAATCAATTCATTTGTCATAGCCAATCATTTGAATGAATATAAATATGTTATTTGAAATGCTAATTTAATTACCTTCTATGTCAGTCCATAGCCAATCTAGAACACACATCAATGCCTCTAAAGTGTCTAGGTGTAATCTACTGCGATGTGGAGTAAGAAATCGACCACTAGTACTAAAAGAAGACTCAGAAGCAACTATTGAGATATGAATGGCTAGAAAATCTCTTACAATCATTTGCAAAATTGGATATTTTAACCCATTACTTCCACCAAACTAAAATGTCAAATTCTTCATCTGAATCAGGTAATGTTGGTTCCTCCAAGTAATAGTCAAGTTCCAACTTATAATTTGATGGTTCACTTTTCTTTGCAATCTGATGTTTTGCAAAATCTCTCCTCCAAGCATCTTTTCTTCCATCAACACTTTGGCATATATTTATGTTTGGATTTTGACATGAAGAAACTAACTTCTTACCTTTCATGTTCATTTCATACTCTCTTACCAAGTCCTTAAAAAGAATCTTCACCTTTTCAATTTCACAATCAGATTGATCACCATATATATGAGGGAAAAAATAATCCAACAAATCAATTTTATACTTGGGGTCTAACACAATACCTATAGCCATCACTCCATTGATCACACCCCAATACTTATCAAACTTTAAAACCATATATGCATCCATTTGATGAATAATATAATTGGAAGAGTTAAGCCATTCCATCAAAGCCAACTTAATTTGACATACCTTTGGAAAAAATATGTTTGCAGTTGGATAAGAAGTACCAGAAAACAAGAGTGTCACATCATAAAATATTTCCAACTTTTGACAAATTTCATTTGCCATTTGCCAATCATGTGCACTGGGCAAAGCTTTATATTGACTCTATCGTTGTGATAAACGATCAAATACTTCCTTGTATTCTATGGCTACTTGAAGCATTAAAAATGTAGAATTCCACCTAGTTCTGCAATTAACAACTAATTTTCTTTTGAATTGAATATTCAATTGATCACATGTCTCTATAAATTTCTCTTCTCTTTTAGGTGTAGTTGTCCAAAAATTAGCACTGTCTCTAACCTTTTCAATAACATTAGCAATTATGGACAAAGCATCCTTCACAATCAAATTCAATATATGTGTCTTGATTAGACATTATATAAATATTAAAACACAAAAAAATTAAATTTTGAATATAATCATTCATGTGACAGAGATCAAATGTATCAGAGTTGGAATCACTCACGTTTTTTATGTTGCAGAGATCAAATGTATCTTCTATTATAATAATAACTTTTATAAAAATACAAAGAGCTTGTAAAATAAAATATGAATGAGTAATAAAGTATGAATTTCCACTTTACATGCCTTAAGTGTGATGGAAAATGTGATTTGACATTTACTTCTAATTGAAAGCATCATTCATGCATAAAAGATGAATGGAACTTGAATTGAAACAGTAAAAAAACTAGGTTCACATGAATTCATAAGTTTTCTTAATCATTAGGAATACCATAAAATATATATTGTCTGCAAGGTTCACGTGAATTCAATATAAAAATATATATTTCTTAATCAATTTTTTAATCATGCCCTTTCTCTATCATTATATATTGATATTGATTTAAGTGTCATATTCTTTGGTGTGGTGCTTTAATATCTTTAGAAAGAAAGAAAATTATGTCTTAAAATTTCATTTGAAGACAAATTTTCAAGTTTTAATGGCCTTGTTTTTGGTGGTTAATTGGTGTCAATTTTTAGCCCTTATCACAACTTCGAATTTTAAAAAGTATATCTTTCAATTCCCCAGATCCAGAAACAACCTTAACCAGATAGGAAAAAATAATTGGATAGTTGAGTTTATTCAATAAGAAATAATCGGAGTAATGAGCATTTCAAGTTCATGTATTAACCTAAAACTAAAATAAGAGATAGAAAACATACCCCTTTTGAAGCTTCACCCAAAATTTGAAGGATTGGAGGACAGCCTTCGAAAGATTCAGCACGAGAAAACTAGGAGCAGAGAATGAAAGGAAAATGGGTTAACAAAAAGGATAATACCCGAAAAGGGTTGTTGAGTAAAAACAAAGTTGTAGAGGGAGCAAGAACAATATCTGGAGATAAATGTTAAGTGTGTAAGAGAGAAAATGAAAGAAGAAGCATGAGTTTACCTGTTCGAAAATCCTAGAGCACTTGGACGGCAGCAATGAGCCTAAAAAAGAAATGAACTTCAACATCAACCTAATATCTCATAACCTAACAAGGATAAATATGTAATTTCATTTTCTTAATAGGTGGCCCGCGGGTACAGGTAGTATGATACCCGACCCCGACCCGTTAAGAAACGGGTATTAAATTACTCGCTACCTACGGATATCTATTATCTACAGGTACCAACTATCCGTTGCGAATTTTATCTACGGATACCCGCAGGCGCGGATTTTTTTGCCATCCCTAAGCGTACCCAACTAACTTGATTTTTTTTCTTTTGGAATATTCCAAGTTCAACGCAATTTAAAAAGTCAGATAAGCAAAACTCTACCCTAAAAACTACTATTTACAACGAAATACAGAAGAAACACTTCAACTAAACTTATTCTTCTTTGCCCCTTGCAATATGCCTTTCATATTCAGACTTTAACTTCAAGCAACTCAATTATCCAAAATTATGTTCATGTGTTTCAATTAAAGCTTTTTAATTCATCCAATGTAGCAAGCTTTGGCTTAATTGAACACATGGGGAAAAATTTATGAGTGAAACGGTTTGCAAAGGTCAAAGCATCCTAAGTTTACATTTCAATAGAAAAATCATGTGTCTTCACCCATATTTACCACAACTCCTAAAATTCATAAATTGTGTAAAATTGAGCTAAGAATGAAAATTGAGCTATCAAATATGTCCACACTTAGACTTTTGGACACTTGGGGAAAAAAATAAGGGACTAAATAACCTGTGACACAAGAGAGACATGCAAACACTAAAACAAGATCAAGAACTGAAAATCAAAAGATTAAGAACAAAAAAAAATGACTAAAAAATTGGACTAAAGCCACAAAAATAATAAATACAAGAAAAAACTAGAAAAACTAGGACAAAACAATGAAAACTAAGAACATTGTTAGCACTTTTTCAACAAAGCTATAAGTAAACTCGTGAGCAAGAAAAGATTACACTAACCCTCAAACCAATCAAGAGATTGTTTCACACATTCAATGAATAAGAGTTTTAATCAACTTATATTTAGGATCCAAAATGACAACTTCTCACGACGTGTGTTTCACTCAATCACTCATGTGTTTAGGGTTTAAATTTACACTTAGTACCTTATGAAAACAAGCATTTCCATAGGCTTGAAAAGCCTCTAATTGTCACCACTTGAAAAGAGTGCAAAGCAAGATCAAAAGAACTTTTATATGGCTTGTAACATGGTCAAGGTAAAGGTAGGATAAAGAAAGGTCCAAAGCGAGAGAAGTGAGAACAATGGGAAAAAGACGGGAAGAATAAGTGTAAGCTCTTGCTTCACTCTTTTCTTTCACCTTTTTGTTTCCAATTCTTTCGTCATTTTCTTGTATTTTCTTTTCAATTTAGACTACATATCCAGTTCCATTTTTCAGATTTTTTTATTCTCTTTTTCTCTCTCAATCCACTTTCCAAATTACTTACAATGCATTACCATGAAACTAACACATCTCCCCCACATTTAAACTTTTTAGTGAATTCCCAAAACAATTCCAAAGTTTCTCAAAATTTAAAGATTGGGTTAACACATGGTTGTTACAATTTCAAGGCTTTGTGATATCAAGAAATAAGGTCAATAAAGCTCAAAGAAAGGTGTAATGGAAAACTATACAAGGTAGGTTGTTTGGTTAAGTAGCATAATCAACCAAAATGGTCTAAATAATCTCAATAGTGAAATCAAACAAGCAGTATCAAAATAGTGAATTCAAGTTCTAAAACACGTTGCAATCGTGAATAAATCACACAAGAAAGTAACTAGGATCACACTACAAAATATTGCATAAGTTGTGGCATTTATTTTTGAATATTACGATATTTTTAAACGTCGTTATTTATGTGTGTGACATTTTTTGAAAATGTCGTAATTCCTACCGTTACAAAGTATAATATGACGTTCTGAAGTGAAACGCCACAATAAACATCACTTTATACATAGTATAAAGTGGCATTTTAATGAGGTAATTAATGACAGTTAAAAATATTGTTATTTACTTACTAAAAAGAAAATCCAATGAATACAATGACACTTAAAAATTTCATAATTCACAATATATTACAACATTTATAAATGTCATTAGTATAAATAATTCTTTAATAAAATATTTTATTATTTATTATTATCCACCTACATTTATAATTTCATAATTCAATAATATTTTATTATTTATTATTATTCACCTATATTTATGATTTCATAATTCAATATATTTTTTCCTTAATAATGAAAATTTAAATTACATAAAAAATTATAAAACTCTAAAAAACATACGTCAGTATACAGATAAAAATGAACAAAAGAAGAAATTTCATTGATTGTTCAACAATTTCAAAGTGCCCAAGAGTTTAAATATCCAAAAATAAAAATAGACAATTTTAAAAGTTATTTTCAAATCGTAATACAATTCTACATTTAAACCTAATTCTAATATGTTTTGCTTTCACTACTTGATCGTGGTACATCATTTGTGAACCAAACCAATGATCATGCCTTGAACACCTCTAATGAAGAAGGTTTTTGAAAAATATGACATCAAGAATGACCTAAGTGAGCATGCTAGTGGTAGTGCAAGTGTGAGTGTTGAGGATGACAAAGGAAGCATCTACATTCACTTTGTATGGATCTCCTCCATTGAACCGTATCAACCCCATCCACAACAATCCTACATCTGCCTGCATTAGAAAGATGTTGTTTGGAAGAAACCTTTCCCTATCCTTGTTTAGC
>Ga0209389_1000634_pt1 | contig 21713 bp, 23 predicted proteins | sample CowpearedBW_FD_187526 | JGI IMG/M metagenome (GOLD analysis project Ga0209389, IMG submission 187526) | Root nodule microbial communities of legume samples collected from California, USA - Cow pea red BW (SPAdes) (version 2) | ecosystem: Host-associated > Plants > Roots > Nodule | place: USA...
AATTGCTTAGTATTAGTATATTCTATGTTTTGTTTGGACATAAGGCTAGGGACATAGAGATTTGCATAATAATAAGAAGTAAATTACATTTTAAATTTCATATTAATACATGATTATACTGTTACAATTTATTACTTTAACACTAATCTTATTATCAAATGACCATTTACATTTTTTATTTGGTAAAATGATAAAATAAATAATACATGAAGGGGTAGTGTAGTGTAAATGTAACTATTCTATCACAAAAGAAAATACATTTATTAATTTTTATTATTATAATTTTAAAAACCAATATCAAGTGTCATAAATGTTTACCTCTGATAAATAACGAAATAAATTGATAACCATATTACAGAGAGACTAATGGGTATAAAATTTAGGATGAATTCAAAAGTTTATAAAATATGTTTTAATTAGAACGTTAAGATGTATACTGGCTAAACATAAATAAATCTGACATTAATTCCTTTAAGTTTTTCTTTCCAACCGTATTAAAATTGTGCAAGCATCTATTTTTAAAAATATTAAGTTTTATTGATTTCTATAAAAAGTCAAACCTAAAAACTGATGAAAACTATATTCTTCAGTATTCTCTGTCACAAAAATGAATTTTAAAACATATTGTGATAAATATGGTAGCTTTTTATGTCAAGTTTATATATGATATAAACAAACACACCCCTCTTATGTATAAGAATATTTTATGTGAAAAGTCAGGGTTCATATTTTATGCTAATTTCAATATTTTGTTTGTTAGTGTTGGTCAATTGTGGCCTAGAATCATTACCTTTTAGAAAAAATAAACGCGGCTTGTAACCATGTTTCCACAACACACCAACGTTTCATCATTCAAATATCACAAATAATATATGAGAAATTTGAGTGTGTGTATCTACAAACAGATTAAATTTTATATTTACCTTTCTACATCTATCATATCAAAAATCTTAAAGAGAAAACTCATAATAAATTTTAAGATAATAAGCAAATTTTAATCATTTTTATTTTATTCAGTGATGTCTTTAATAATATTTTAATTTTAATTAATATTTATTATTTACTTATATCATTCTATTTTAATAAAACTATTTGCTTATTAGTTTTCTCTTTTCACTTATTAGGTAGTGTAGTGGTAAGGATGAATCGATGATGGCATGAACCTAGAGTGACGTGGAGGGCTGATCCAATATGAACCCTGACTTTTCACATTATTCATTAATTTAACTTTTATGCACCTGTAATAAATAAAGTTTGATATGTAGTTTTTTCATAAATTAAAAAAAATGCATACCAATGACTTTATGCAGACATTTATGCAGACCTTGTACAAAAATTTTACTTGGGTATCAATTATCAAGCAGATAAATGTATTTGTGAAAGACAAATAAGAGTAACAACATGAAGACGCTTCTTGTACAATGAATATATGTAACTATTCGTTACTATTAATACCAGACTATCACTGCTAAACTTTCACACTTATATGATAGGCGAGGAAATATATCTCGTTTAGCAGATTCAAAATTAAATTTCAAGTTTAGGAATGACAAATAAATATGTTCTTTGATCTAAAGCAAACAACTGAAAAGTACAAGAAGCAGCTATGTCCCTTGTGCATAACACTAAAAACAACTGTGTAACATGTGAGTGACATTCTAGTACTGTACAAATGTCCACCGGTGACTATGAAGAGAAAAGGATAGAAGAGTGCCTTATAGTTCGCTCTATTAGTGAAAAGTGTCCAAGTAGAACGCCAACCGAGCAAAATGGCTACCGCTGCCAAGAAAAATATCTAATTCCACAAAAATAGATTCCAAAACAAAAATTAGGGAAATACGAACCTCTATTCGAAAGGAAATTTAGATTGTAAAAGTAAGCCTCACATTTCCCAGAGCAAGCAAACCACGGTCAAAGAAGAGAACTACGCCAAGAAATGTGAAGAAAATACAGTTGATACCAATGCATACCAATTTGTTTATGTAGTTATATTGGTCTCGCCAACATCTATAACATAAATGAAAAAAGGAAATTGGACAATTGGACAATTACCCAAAGCGAATAATCATAAATGAAAAGGAACAATGGAAAATACCGTTAATGTTTTGTCCAATGAAGTCCAATGAAGATAAATAACATCGACAAAGTGAGTGTGAAAAAAAAGACAATAAGCAAGGCAAAGCAACTTCACGAAAGGAACAATGATGAAATGATGTGGTTGCAGAGAAAAACAAACTGTAAAATAATGGTTACTTGTGAAATAATTTTAAAAATAATAAATAACTTATTATATTAAAAAGGGTAAAATAGGAATTAAAGAAAGTGGACACAAAAAGGGGAATCCCACTTACACTACAAGAAATCAACAATTTAACCCAATCATAAGACATATATAAAAGGCAAATTTGAGGTGGAAAGGAGGGTTTCTACAATTCTTTTCGTTTTAGCTTGGAAGGAGAGCGAAAATTGGAGAGTGAGAGGCTGAATTGGGTGTGCAAGGGCTGAGTTGGGAGAGAGAGGTGGAAGCAAAGAATTTGGTGAACCAAGGAAAATCCCTATTCCTTTCTCAATTTCAATCAAGAATTCAGGTTAGGGGAGCTGAACCTAATTTTCATATTGTTATTTTAGGTGTATGAATTTGCTAATTGTATGGTATGAAATTCGTGTTGAATGCAATTTGAGTTTGTGGTTGGGGTGTTTTGATATTGTGGCTTGAAAGTCCTACCAATTGTATAGGTTAGAGGGGCTCATGCACTGTTCACGTGGTTTATGGTTCTAAATTGGCTTTTGGGACTATATTGGGTCTCTATTGTTATAAATGGTATTCTGTGAAATCAGAATTTCGTGTGGCATGTGCTGTAATTTGTAATTTGGTTGGTTGAGATTGTGTGTAAAGACATGCTATGTATCCTTATGATTAGAGTGAGGGTTTTGGGAATTGCATGGTTAAAATTGGATAAATGTTGGGTCTTGGTAGTTCCACCAGATACAAATATGTAAACTAATATGTGGATGGTTGATTTGAAATGCGTGGTATAGTATCTATTGGGTTTTGGGTATGGTGTGGGTTGTTTTTGTAACATCCCTAAGGAATATTACTAATATTTAATAAATAAATTCCAAAATAAAATATAGACCGCATTTAATATAAAACCATTTTCCAAAAACACGGAAAATTTAAAACTTTAATTTACACATCATAAAACCAGGAGTCCACAATTATAAAACTGAAGTAATATTCAAATGGCTCCCAAAAGGGTTACAAAACTATCTCAAAACCAAAATAATAAATATATACAAAATCCTATGTTATCCCTCTCTCCGTGTCTATGCATCTCCTGGCCCACCTGTCACATCATCTGCTCCCGGATAACGAGTTATCCGATCATCGCCACACACACACAGAAAGGGTGAGCTATGCACAATATATAAAAAAGATACAATGAATAAATATGTCACCCATCCCAAAATAACATAACTAAAATTTCATGCTTTTCAAATTACCCAACCATGACCTCAGAGTCCTTCATAAGTCATATACATGAACTAGGTCTTGGGACTTCACTGTGCTCCCACGAAACTAACTCATTCGTGGTCCGACCCTATGAGCCTATCCCACTCATAGTCCTGCCCTACAGACTCCTAGTCTGTAGTAAAACATCCAAGTCTTCATAACTTGGACCCTGGCACGCACACAATCACCATACTAAAGACTCCTCGCCCATTAGTAGCCGATGGAAACTCAACTAGTTTCATACCCATCATGTGTCCAACCATCAAGCACATCCCAGACCCCTATTGGACTTAGTCCTTGAAGCCCAAATACCACATCACATGCATAAACTTCCTAATCTTAGGAGAAAGTAGTCAAATCACACACACAAGCACACATAAACATGGAAATTCACATAAACTTGCTTAAGCCAAGGACTCTCACCCAAGCTAAGCCCTCGGCCTCGCTTAGGCTAATTCACCTCGCTTGAGCGAGCTTAAAACAGTGGTCGCATCACGTTATCTCGCTTAGGATAAATCCTCTCGCCTGGGCGAGTCACTCCTTCGCTCAAAAACAACACACAGACCTCGCCTAGACGAGTATTCGACAAAAACATCACCACTGCACTTCGAGAACTCACTTAGGCGAGCCACTCTCGCCTAGGCGAGAGTGTCCATCGCTCAGAACTCAAAACCTCTCGCCTGGGCGAGATATCACGCTCAAAACTCCGAGGTTTCCTCGTGACCTCGCTTAGGTGAGTGTCTCTCGCCTGAGCGAGAGACCATGTCGCTCAACCCTTTTCCTGGTCGCCTAGGCGAGAACAACGAACCAGAAACCAAAGTGAGACTCTGCAACTCTCGCTTAGGCGAGATGGACCCGCTTGGGCTAGACTTGTAGGGTTTCAAGTCTGTTCACACACTGAATCCACCCCAACATTGCCCAATTCACACCACAAAACATGCCAAAACATAATTCGATCATTGCCTAGCATAAAACAATGGCTAGCAAACATCAATCATGTTATTTCATCCATTCATATTACCCCAATTCGAGATTGAGTCGAATTGGCATACATAGGACTCGAACCCAAGTCCTCTCACACAACCAAGTACTCTCAACCATTTAAGCTAGTACTTTTCCACATCACACTAAACAATAATTAATGTCATAAAGGCGCCTTCTACCCGCATTTGTTAATTAATTAATTAATTTTCATGGGTCTTATAGTTTTCGTGATGGAATAGTGGCGAAACTCTGTGAATTTCGCCCAAGCGACTCCTTCTCGCCTAGGCGAGAGTTGCAGGAGTCCATTCAGTGTTCATACTCAAGCAATTCGCTCAGGCGACTAGGGTTGGGTTTGAGCGAAATACAGTCTCGCTTAGGCGAGATTGGCTCGCCTAGGCAAGGTCACGAGTAATCCTGGATGATTTGAGCACGACTTCTCGCCCAGGCGATTGAAGTTCTAAGCGACAGGCGTGCTCGCTTAGGCGAGAATGGCTTGCCTAAGCGAGGTTGCGATGAGAATTGATGTTGGTTTGATTTTATCCTCGTTAGGCGAGGTGTGTGTTATTTGAACGATGGTATGGCTCGCCCAGGCAAGAGGATCTCGCCTAAGCGAGATAACATGATGATGCTACTATATTATGCTCGCTCAGGCGAGGTGAACTAGCCTAAGCGAGGCCGAGGGCTTAGCTTGGGCGAGAGTCCCTGGCTTAAGCGAGTTTATGTGAATTACCATGTTTGTGTGCTTGTGTGTGTTGGTTTGGCTACTTTTTCTTAAGTATAGGAAGTATATGCATGTGGAGTGGTGTTTGGGCTTGAAGGACTAAGTCCAATAGGGGTTTGGGATGTGCTTGACGGTTGGACGCATGATGGGCATGGAACTGGTTGAGTTCCCGTCGGCTACTAATGGGCAAGGAGTCCTTAGTATTGTGATTACATGTGTCGAGCGCACGATGGGCAAGGAACTGTTATGTTCCTGTCAGCTACTATTGGGCGAGGAGTCCTTAGTATGGTGATTGCGTGTGTGCCAAGGTCCAAGTTAATGAGGCTTGGATGATTTACTACAGACGAGGAGTCTGTAGGGCAAGACTAAGAGCGGGATAGGCTCATAGGGTTGGACCACGATTGGGTTAGTTTCGTGGAAGCATAGTGAAGTCCCAAGACCTAGTTCATGTATATGACTCATGAAGGACTATGAGGTCATGGTTGGGTAATTTGAAAATCATGAAATTTTAGTTATGTTATTTTGGGATGGGTGGCATATTTATTTCATGTATCTGTTTATATATTATGCATAGCTCACCCTTTCTGTGTGTGTGTGGCGATGATCGAATAACTCGTTATCCGGGAGCATATGATTTGATAAGTGGGCTAGAAGATGCATAGACTCGGAGCGAGGGATAGTAGGGGATTTTTTTTATATGTTTATTATTTTGTTTTTTAGATAAATATGTAATCCTTTGGGAGCCATGTGAATATTATTTTAGTTTTATAAATTATGGACTCCTGTTTTTATTACATGTGTATTAAAGTTTTAAATTTCCTGTGTTTTTTCGGGAAATGGTATTATATTAAATGAGGCATTTATTTTTATTTCCTATTTTATTTATTAAATATTAGTAATATTCCTTAGGGATGTTACATTAGATTTCAATACGAGTCAAGCAAGATTTCGGACAATTAAAATTAATACTCGGTTTGAATAAAAATGAATATGGTGTGTGTTAATGGTATGCACAGCATGGGGTCCAACAATCAGTACTAAAATAGTATCCTTCTCCATTGACAAAACACATTCACTCATGGAATGATAAGCACTACTATAAATAATTAACAACAAGTTTTTCCAAAATGTGGAGAAGGTGTTCACCATACACATAAACGCACTACAACAGTATTATTTAATAATAGAGGGATGACAAAATGATTACTGAAATCCATAGCCGGTTTAAACATCAGGGCATTTAACATCAAATGTGGTAGCCCCATCGGGATGTGCATCATATGTTCCACCTGGTGAGTTCGCACCAAAAGAAATATCAGCATTAGGACATGGGCCACATGATGATCCAGCAAAAGATGTTTTAGAAGTGTCCTCATGGTAAGCAGTTATCACAACTTTAGGTGGAGGGACCAGCTTCTTCAGTATATCGTCAACATCAAGATATTCTCCTGGGTAGTTTCGCACAACGGGCAAAAAAGCTTCAACTTCATGGTCAGTTGGTGGACTTATGTCATTCTTGAATACCTATTAATAATGAATTGAATATGAGTTCCTAATTTAAATATAAAAATCATTACAAAGTATAAATATAAATGTCATAAAAAAAATTAACCTTCACAATGTTGCAAATGGTGATGTTCAGGCAAAGAGGCACCCATGGGTTGTGACCGTAAACTGAAACCTGATGAATCATATTTAAGATTTTATATTTATATTTCATGTCAATTATGAAAACCAAATGAAGTCAAAACGCATGAGGCGGTGAAAATACATTTTTCAAAATCATGGATGCTCCAACAGCAATATGGGAACCAAACTCATGATCCATGACAGCTTTTCTATCGACGCTTGCCTTTGCTGTAGTTGAAGGGTCTGAACCAATTAAAGAACAAAATATTAGATGCATTTCAAAATAATTACACACAACCCTTAATGGCATTTTACCTTAATTACTATGGACATGTCACTCAACCCGTTGGGGTGACATTTTTTCACCACACAGACAACCAAAGGTATCTTTTCCATTGATTTCCTATAAGAGAGTAAAATCATATTTTTGATGTCCCCTTCAAAAACTAAACCTGAAAGCATGGATGATTATTATTTTTAAACTTAATGATGTGTTTAATGTTACCATGCTATTAGTGGTCCACATGCTTACCATGGTATTCAAAAAACCTGCAAGCCCATTTCCAAGCATTTGAGTTGAAGTCTCGTGCATCACCTGCAGCAGCCATTTCCTTCATTAATTGTTGTGTATTTTCAGGTTCGTCCGATTCTCTGTTTAGCGTAAGTGCTTGTGCATTTCCTGTAGGGCCGGGAATGAATTCTGTGTTGGAATTGCATCTTCGGATGAATAACATCACGTCTGACTCATAAATGTCAAGGCCCTCCCATGCTTCCATTACTTCAACCTACATATTTATTGTAGCCGGAAAAAATTTCATGAAATTGAAAAAATGCTAGAGAAAGTGAACAAAGTAGTTGAAAATAATTTGTAGTGGGTATAAGGACATAGAATAAGGTCGTACACACCAAAAAACTGGATTGGGGATGACTAGAATGCACAATGTAATTAGGCGGACAAAGACGAAAGGTGATTTGGTTGAGGTAAAGGTTTTTACCTTTATGTTTAATTTATAATTGAAAAAGGTTGGATACTTGTACGAAAATACCCTTGGGTAGCTTTTTGTATACGTTTCAGCTTATATGTAATTAATTTCCAGGTTACATTGAAAGGCACAGTCTACTTTTCCATCACCAACCAAATCTCATTCATTTAATGCAATTGATGGCTCACAACAACCCATCCTCCATGGACAATGTCTCTTTTTTCTCCGTGCACAACGCATTCACGATTACTCTTTAGGAATCGTCCTACTTTGGTTGGTGGTGCATTCATCAAGTAAGTTGAGTAATAAATGGTTTCATTAATTATCCATTCAACTTATCTGCAACATTAATGGCTACCTCCAACATGTGTGTTATTGTACTTTAAGTTTTACGGTTCCTTTACTTTTCAAAAAAATGTGAAATTAATTTGTCTCTGATTCTTATCGTCAACGAGAGTAAATGCTTCATTGCACATTATTTTGTTCACAAAACAGCAGATGTCCTTACCCATATAAATGTATTATAGACGTTATTTACTTTTGTTCAACATTGTATTGACAGTAAGACTTATGAACTGCATTGAAAGTTTATACAAGGAAAAAACATGGAAGAAACACATGCTCTGGGTCTAGATAACATTACTCTACTGGAAGATGATATCCCTGAAAAAAATTGTAACACATTGGCTATGTTTCAACCAACAACGACTGTGCTGAATCCCACTTGGGTTTCTTTCCAAAAGTGGGGATGACTTTCGAAATTGTGGATGAACTAAAGAAATTTTATAAACAACATGCAATCAGAAGTGGTTTTGGTGTCCGAATCAGAACATCAAAGAAAGACGATGATAATTAGTTGTGCTACGTCAAACTAGTTTGTTTTCGAGAAGGAAACCATATGTCCAACATCCCCCAGAAAAAAAAAATCCCAACACAAAGAAAGGCTTGCCCTTCACGTGTTAGTGCTGTTAAAAAGAAGGTGAATGGTTGATTAGAAGTGTGGTGGAGGAACATAATCACCATTTAAGTCCACACAAATCAAGGCTTGTGCGCAGTAATAGGAAGATAAATATGCAGGCAAAAAGAGTAATCGATATCAATGATCAAGCGGGAGTATGTTTGAACAAAAGTTTTCAGTCTTTGGTATTTGATGCTAGAGGTTATGAAAACTTGGATTTTGTGGAAAGGGATGTCATTACCATGTTGCAAAGTTTTCAATGAGGACGAAATCCCCAACACTCAACTGTGGTTAGTATCTGGTGATTTATGTCAACCACAACTTTCCTGAAAAGTGGAAATTTAGAATTAACTCTATATAACCGTGGAAATAAAATAATGAAATTTATATCCACAACAGTAACCTACCTGTCATTTTGTGACACAAGAATGTGATACAATTGAGTTAAGTCAACATCCAAAGAACATTTTTCTGCTTCGATAAAGGGAATAATTTCCATTCCATGATGATTGTATTCAGGAGTACCTTGCTCAGGTTGCTCAAAATGATATGATTGGGGCTCCTCAACATCAAAGGCATCACCTTTATCAAAGGAAGAGGCTTCAGGTTGATGAAAGAAAGATGGGTCAAGTTCTTCACCTCCATGGCATACTCTTCTTCCATACTGCTCAGCTGGTTCGTTAATTGTCGAACGACCCTATAATTTCTTTTCAACTTCCTTTTGCACCATTGCTTAAATTGAGTAAAGGACATGTCATCTATTCCTTTTTTTGGGATGCCATCTTCACCAATATTTAAGGCATCACGAACAACATCAATGTTTTTTCCTCTTCAGTTAATTCCCAATCAAGAACAACCTACATAATGATGTCCAAACTTTATTCCTTATTGGTACACATAATACAACTTAATCAACTAAACTAAAACGAATGCAATACAATACATTGTTATATTCAAATGCGGATTTGATTCCGTGAATCCTAATCATCAAGGACGGCCAACTCAAAATTCTTGGGAAAATAACATCACCTTCATAAGACCCTAACGAAAGTAGTCGACAAACCAAAAGCTGAAAAAAATATTGAGGAACTAATTAATCATTAACTTCACAAATACAAGCCTAACAAAATCAAAATTGGCTAAAATAATAAATGAAACGGATCTCAATATCCGTTTCACACTTCTCTGAAACGGATTTCAACATCCGTTTCAATGAAAAACCCAGAAAATGATCACATTTGTTTCGCATTTCATTGAACATCAGTAATCATCACAAAATGAAATATAACTCCATGTAACAGAGAAAAATTCCAAAAGACCATTAATAAAAAACAAATACTAACCTGGAACGTGCAAAGAACGAGGAAAGCTTTAAGAAATTTGAACCACGTGTGGATGACCTTGCAGAGTTTGGAGCACCTGAAGCAGGACCCAGTTCACACATAATGAAACCAGGGACCACTACCACTGCAAAAGCACTTTCAAATGAAAATGAAAGAGAGAAAGCTGGAACCACTGCTATGAGAATAATAATGAGAACAAAGGAAGGAGAAGAAAGAAAACGGAGGAAGAAGAAAAAAAACGGAGGAAGGAGAAATACATGAATTGGGGGTGCAACACCATAAATACCAGCCAACCACAGTAAATTCGGTTTAATTATCTCAACCACAGAGACAGATAAAAAATTAATTAAGGTCAATTATGTCATTTTTAGAGGTATTGAAGAATCTTTGGGGTGCAAGGAGAAGCCCCCAAGGGTCAAAAGCACTGGTGGTTCAATTCTTGAACTCTTCGAGGTTGTTTATTGGTGCAACTTCTATTAATTATTAATGTTGGTTTTGATACTGGTTGCAGTATCTCAGATTTGGAAGCTTCAATTTCGACTTTGAAGAAGGTTTTAAAAAAAATTATTTTCCCATTATTTTCTCAAACTTTTCATTGAAGATTAGCTTGAGTTTTATAATTGGCAATTTCGGGATTGAGTTTTTTACCATTACAAGAAAATGAAATAAAAATGAACAAATTCTATATTTTAACAATCATATATTGAATACTCCACGTTTTATTTTGGGTCGACATATTTTTAACTATATATTTTTTGTCTGTTTTCCTAAAAGAAGCCAAATTTAGTTGTTTGTATCGTAGGCTAACTCGCTTAATGAGAATGATTTTTTTTAGTTATCTTACACTATGCATATCATATGTATTCAATGGATATGATATGTACAACCATATAAATTCCTAAATATAGGAGATTCCAAAACAAGTTGCAAAAGGAATTGCACATTCAAAACTTAGATGTGAGATTATTAAGAGCATGTAAAACGTTGACCTGCAACCACCGCGATATTTTAAGTGATGGTTGTTTTTATTAATATTTGACCACAATTTTGAGATAAAGATGGATTTTGTTTTAGTGTCAATTCAAACATACACTGTGCATGAATCTGATATGTAAAGTTCAATAGAAAGAAGTATAATATATAAGATTGGTTTGTGTTATTCGAGAAGTGGAGGTTGTCTTAGGTTGTTTACATATATGTTGTGATGAGACGAGATGATTGAGAATAGAGGAAAATAGATAGATTTGAAGATGAGGGAGAGAACGTACGTTCAACTACCTTACAACAACAATCTTGTCAAAGGTTTTAGTCTTGTGTGGTTTGGTTGGCTAGAAATTAGAATGGACCTTTTCTGAAACCAATTTTCAATGACTCCATATGGTTCACGATCCATTCAGAGTCACTCTGCATTTCTCTTTATATTTTCGTCATTATAAATTGTTATCAAGCAATTCTTATTTAAATTAAAAAAAATTACAAAAAAAATATGATTTATATGTTCTAACTTCTTATGAATAAAAATATGGATATTAACCATTGATTTTATGCTACTTATAATAAAAGTGTTGATTAGTCTTAATATCAAAATAATATTTTATTTATTTAATTAAAAAAATGGGAATTAACTTTTTTATGTCAATTAAATTTAAAAAAAAAAATCTTCTCAAAGAAATTTAACCAACCAAGTTATGAGTCATATATATATATATATATATATATATATATTTTTTTTGTTCAAATAGTGTTTTTTAACATCATCAAACAAAACATTGCATATCTAATAGTTCAAAGCATAAAATCCAAAATATAAACAGTATGTTATAATCATTCCACATAAACTAGATAAACTGCTATACAATTTAAATACACAACTTGCATTAGAATTTTCAAAAGAGAAAACACAAGTCTAAACCAAAAACACTTGAATTTCCATAGAAACTCTATTGTGCAACATTTCCTCCTCTTCCCTGCACAAGGCTAGTTGCAAGGTTTTCAACTGCTCACACCAATTAGGTGATCATGTCAAAAAATAACAAACACCAAAAACAAAAGAGAAAAAAGAAGGGTAAGCTAATGATTTAAAAAGAAAACATAAATCAATTCTATAGTTAATAACATACAACAGGCACAAAAAATCAATTAGTTTCACACAATTTGATAATCTAAGACTCAATTAATCTGGATTCATGCATTGAGGTTGGATCCAAGCAATTGTGCACTTGTAGTGGCATCTCATGCTCTGTAGAGCAACAGATACAGAGTAAAACCCTACCACATACAAGGTTAGTCTGTTAACACCTATGGTCAAGGAAAAACACCTAGACTAGGACCTCCTTCTCCTCTCACCACATACCTCATTCCTCTCTATTTGGGAACTTGAATGATTATTAGAGTGTCAAGATAATTGCCAAGACAATTCCTACTTCAATGCATACACTACTACAATACATAGCTAATTCTCCTTGAATTAGTACTAGCATAGATATATTCAGTTATCAATCCTTATCCAAATTAACTTGTATAACCACAAAATACCATTCAAATCACTCAAGAAGGCAAGTTTCAGGTTCGTACTTACTCGCCCAGCCACTGGCCCATTCTCACCCAGCCAGTAACCCTGTAACATCCCTAAGGAATATTACTAATATTTTAATAAATAAATACAAAATGAAAGTAAATACCTCATTTAATAGAAATACATTTCCCAAAAACACGGGAAAATTTAAAACTTAAATATACATTCATAAAACCAAGAGTCCATAATTCATAAAACTAAAACAATATTCACATGGCTCCCAAAGGGTTACATATTTATCTCAAAATCAAAATAATAACATCTAAACAAAAATCTCCAACTATCCCTCGCTCCGAGTCTATGCATCTCCTAGCCCACCTGTCAAATCATCTACTCCCGGATAACGAATCATCCGATCATCGCCACACACACAGAAAGGGTGAGCTATGCACAAGATATAAACAAAATACATGAAATAAATATGCCACTCATCCCAAAATAACATAATTAAATATCTCATTGTTTTCAAATTACCCATCTATGAGCTCATAGTCCTTCATGAGTCATATACATGAACTAGGTCTTGGGATTTCCCTGTGCTCCCACGAAACTAACTCATTCGTGGTCCAACCCTATGAGCCTATCCCACTCATAGTCCTGCCCTACAGACTCCTCGTCTGTAGTAAATCATCCAAGCGTCCTCAACTTGGATCCTGACACGCACGCAATCACCATACTATGGACTCCTCGCTCAATAGTAGCCGACGAAAACATATCAATTCCTTGCCCATCGTATGCCCGACACATGTAATCACCATACCAAGGACTCCTCGCCCATTGGTAGCCGACGGGAACTCATCCAGTTCCATGCCCATCATGTGTCCAACTATCAAACACATCCCAGACCCCTATTGGACTTAGTCCTTTAAGCCTAAACACCACACCACATGCATATACTCCCTTTACATAGGAAAAAGTAGCCAAACCACACATACAAGCACACACAAACATGGGAAATCGCATAAACTTGCTTAAGCCAGGGACTCTCGCCCAAGCTAAGCCCTCAGCCTCGCTTAGGCTAGTTCACCTCATCTGAGCGAGCGTGTAACAATGGTTGTACCTTCGTCATCTCGCTTAGGCGAGCTCTTCTCGCCTGAGCGAGACCTCAAGTCGCTCAACACACACAAAGATCCTCGCTTGGACGAGAAGTCAACAAAGAAGAACACCAAAATCTCATCACAACCTCGCTTAGGCGAGCCTCTCTCGCCTAAGCAAGAGTCTTTGTCGCTCAACATCTCAACCACCTCACTTGATCGAAAAATCGCGTTCAACCCATGAAGTTTTCATCGCGACCTCGCTCAGGCGAGTATCTCTCGCCTGAGCGAGAGACCAAGTCGTTCAACACTAACTCAGGTCGCCTGAGCGAGCTGCGCGAATCAAATTCAGAACCGAAGTTCTGCAACTCTCGCCTAGGCGAGAGAGACCCACTTGGGCGAAACTTGCAGTATTCCTCTCCTGCACATGCGCGAAACAACCAAAAACCATACACCAAATGCAATTCAATCATTGCCAAGCACTCTATTTCATCAAGCCATCACAGTAACATGTTTTCAACAAGTTTGCATTACCAAAGTTAAAGGTTTGGCCAAAGTCAACAACAACAGTACCAAAGCCCTCTTCCAATTCATATAAACCACCTAAAAGAGGCTTTATACACAACAACCCATCCAAAAACTCTCAATCCCAATACGCATAATACCACAATCATACCACAGAGAATCCAATTGAGCATAAAGACGCAGAAACACATGAAAAATTAGTACAATTAAACTCAGCACCCCTAACCTGGAATTATTGATCAAAATAGAGAGAGACGAATGACCCGTGATTCACAATTGCCTTCTTGCTTCAACCCTTGCACACCCAAAACTCAACTCACACTCTCAATCTCGTGCTCCTCTCTATACCAGTTCACCACACTGCTAAAACCCTTCCTTTTACCTAAAATTTGGCTTTTATAGGTATCTTTAAGATGGGTTTTAAAACTAAAACGAAAATGGGCTTTTTAATGTGTTTAATTCTCATTTAGGGTCATTATAGGATGTTTTCCATCCCCTCGGCTTCCACTTCTAGGTTTTCTTTTGTCCTCTCATATTCCTTCCAAAACTACACTTTTAAAAAAATAAAGTTCCAATTTCATTCCCAACCAAGTTTGAACCCATGACCACTTAGTCACCATTCTAGTGCATAACCAATTCAACCAAATCATGTTAGTGATACACTTCAATCATGATAGGCTTATAATACCAATTCCATACTCATACATATTATTAAAAATCAATAATAAAAAAATAACACATAATTGGCATACATAAGACTCAAACTCAAGTCCTCTCACACAATCAAAGTACTTTCAACCATTTAAGCTAGTACTTTTCCACATCACATTAAACAATAATTAATGCCATAAAGGCGCTTTCTACCCGCATTTATTAATTAATTAATTATTTAATTAATTAATTTTCACGGATCTTACAAACCCAGGTCTAGACGTTCTTGACTTGGAAATTCACCAAACGTGTAGCACTCGGCTAGCCACTAAACCATGCTCGCCCAGCCACTGGCCTAGGTCTGGAAGTTCCTGACTTAGAAATTCGCCCAACGAGTTTTCGAATCTGCATAATTCTGTAGATCATTGTTCTGCATAATTTTACAGATCAACTCATTCGCTCAGTAGGCTCGCCCAAGGAGTAAGCAAATATGCACAATTATGCAAAAAATGATTTAAGCAAAAAATTATACCTATTCAACCAATCCATATAACTCCAAAACCTCTATAGAGACCATTCGAGTATCAAACATTAATTTTATCAAAATATTCACACCAATTGCATCCAATTGCACCCATAACATACAATTATTCTTAAACAATAGATAAAACCTAAGTATTTATTGTTTTCAAACATCAAAACTCAATTCACATATCAAACACGTCAATCAATTACAGAATAATCATATAATAACATTCTTAACAAGTTTGTGAGACGTGATAGATATTAGCTTCCTTAACTTGAGATACTATACAGACAGTTCATAGAGAGTTCCAATACACCTCACAACCCAACAAAGTCCCCAACTCTCACTAAAAATAACAAGAACATGATCAGAGTGCATCAATAGAACCACTGATCAGTGAAAAAACATAAGGAGAATTCAGAATACACATGTGGTCTAGAATCATCCACATGCAAGGATATTTAGACAAAATCAAAGAAAAGAGAAAAAAATCAACTTACTCTGTTTGAGAAATTGATCATACAGAAACGTAGGGTGTGTTGCAGGGATCCCCTAGCAGTCACTGATTGTTGAACAAATGATTATAGGAGTCAGAAACTTAGAGAGAAGGCAGAGAGGATTTTAGAAACAGTTGTTAAAGAGACAGAGTCTTTATAACTAATGAAACTCGTTTATTAGATTTCTATTTATATGTAAGACTTTTTACTAATAAAATAATTTAGTTCCATTATTTTAAACACTTACTCATTCTAAACTACTATTTTTTAAGTTCTCACATTTTTGATAAAATAATTTTATCCATAGTTCTATTATAATTTTAAGTCTCTTGCAATTGACAGACTGTTAACTATTTTTTAATAACAATTACTTAATAATATATTATAAGTTTTTGCATTATTGTTAAATATAATTTACTTTAAAGTTTGAGTAAATGATGTTGTTCTTATTATTATAATATTTTGTTAATGTTTTAATTTAATCTCATTATTTTTTAAATAAATATACTTCTTTTTATTAATTGTTGATAAGGATGTTACAATTTTCAGATTGTGGAATTTAAAAGATAAATAACTTTTGAAATGTGCACTTTAAATATTATCTTTTTCTTAACTTTAATTTTTAAAAATCAGTTTTGCCTTCCGAATTAGTAAAATCATTTTCGACCGTCAGATCACATAACCTAAAAAGGGTAAAAATGATTTTTTATTCTGTATGAGATGTGGAGAAATATTTATGAAGGTGCAGGAAGAAGGTCTATCGAACGAATACCATAATGTGCCTGAACTTCGTTGGCAATTGCTTCCTAATCTATTTGTGAGTATTTCAAAAACCTCTATCATCCTCTCTAGATAATAACCTCATCACGAATTCTGAAAATTATTACGTTATCTAAAATTATCTTATCAATAAACATAATCAGAATTCACTATTCCAGTTCAAGCACAATCACTATTTTCTAGCCGCCATTTTTTAGACACATTGGAGTCTTTTGGTAACCAACCAAGAGACTACTGAGAACTACTTTTCTTAAACCACACAGAAACAATCACAATACAACTCTTACTGTACTTATTACATATATTAATGAACTTTAACCATACATTAATTCATAAATGAATAAAAATTATCGCCAACTAAAAAAATTTATATTTTTTGTCAATTTTATTTTAAAATTTATTTTAAAAAATATTTATCAATTTTGTTATGTAAAAAAAATTACAAAAAATTACTGTTAAATTTTTTACAAAATATTTTGTCTAAAACACTTTTCACAATAAATTTTATAAAAAATACTTACAAATTTTATAATTTTGTAAAAATTAATTATCTACGAAATCTACCGAATAAGATTCTTAAAACAAAATAGCAAAAAATTTTGTTTTGTAAATTCTTCTGAACAAATTTGTAAAAAAAGAAAAAGAAAATCTCATTAGAACTTTTAGTAATGTATAAACCATTTTTATTCTGATGGATTCGTATATTTCGTCATAATTTTAAGACAAAATAGATTTTCCAATTTCGTGTGACTTTCACACAGATCTGCATCAACCTAGGTAGCTGTGAATTCGCAACCATAATTACTAAATCAAAACTCAAATTAGCTTCTCTTGGTACGCTTGGATCTTGCTTAAAAAATATTAAAGTTAATTAGGTCCTTACATCTTGGGGGTGGTAGAGTCAAACATATTCTAGAATATTACGACACTTTCGTATATTAAACAAAACAGTCCATATAGTTATAATTATCGATAATCACTTCCTTTTAAGGAAAAATGTTTTTCCTCGACGTGTCTTTAATCACAAAGGGTAGGCAACCTAATTTACTTGTCTATGTCTTAGAATCAGAACTTCTTTTTCCTCTATATAATAACTCATATACCTCCCACCTTTTTATCCCTATCAGCACACAAATCAGAGTTTGAGATTTCTGATCTGTGAGAAGTTTGTGAATACAATGGCTTTTAGAGGGTTTGTGTTGTGTGTAGTTACGGTTATGGTGGCCACTATGTGGACTCAAAATGCTACTGCTCAATCAGGTTGCACCAGCACACTCACTAGCTTGAGCCCTTGCCTGAACTACATAATGGGAAGTTCTTCAACCCCATCAACTTCATGTTGCTCTCAGCTCTCCACCGTTGTCCAATCTTCACCACAGTGCCTTTGCTCCGTGCTCAATGGTGGTTCCACTTTCGGAATTACCATCAATCAGACTCTTGCTTTGTCTCTCCCTGGCGCTTGTAAAGTTCAAACTCCCCCAGTTAGCCAGTGTCAAGGTAACAATATTAACTAAACTCTTAAGTCTTTTACATCATAAGTAAAACTAAAGCATGAATTGGGTAATAATAAAGTATTGATTTTGTTCTCATGACATGAATTTAATTTGATTATATAGCTGGGAATGGACCAACATCTCCTTCCACTGCTCCAGTTGGTTCTCCTTCTGATTCTTCACCTGAATCCCCTCAAGAATCAATATCACCTTCTGCTTCAGACTTTCCCTCAGGTATTTCATCTTATAACATAAACTCAGAATGAAAGAAAGATGAAAGCCACAAGTTCTGATATACACTTTGTACAGAAACCTTCTAGAGTAATGATATGATCTTCATTGATTCACTTAGTTCAAATAGTTGAGTCGGTTAGTGCATGAACTCGAACAAGAATTGCTGATGTTTTTATTATGTCATTTTGGTGAATTGCAGGTGCAGGATCTAAAACAGTGCCATCAACAGATGGTGGTTCATCTGATGGAAACGCTATTGAAGTCCCCTCTCACATGGTGTTCTATCTTATTGCCGTTGTGTCTTGTGTTTTAACTTTTATCAAGTTCTGATTATTTTTGTGCCAACTGAGATTTGGGTGCTGAAATTTTATGTTTAGAGTTCGTTTGCGTAGCACATATTTGCATGTCCTTGTATAAATAAAAATATTGTTTAGAAGAATTAAATTGATATGAAGTTAATTTTTTTTTCGAGGGATTTGATGTAGAAGTTACTTGTTTGTGCTCATGCACTACTATTTCTTCTTGGTGTAGATTGGTTAGCTACTTTCTTGTTAACTGTTTCTTTCCCATGCAACTAAATTAAGGACACGATTACTTAAACTTATTTATAATAAAATTTATTCAATTTTTTTTAAACTATAATAAGTTCATATATTAATATTTTTATAAAGGTGTGTCGTCATGATATATACCTGTCTTGCAACGATTAACAAGTAATAAAATAAATATTTAAGTTAATTAAGCAGTGTTTTTGCACAAATTGCCTTAGTATAAATCATAATATTTAACTTTAATTATTTGTTAGAAAAAATAAATAAGAAATTGAAAATGAAAATAAAAAATATATATATAATTTCATACAAAGGAAGTGGACAAATTGTGCCTCTTCTTGTCAATGATTCAATAAGCCTCTAACCGCCGCAATAGAAAATGAAGCAAGACGAAGAGAACAGGAAATAAAAGAAAACGATAGAAGATAATGATTCTAAAATTTGCTCGTGCTCGATTGGTTCTTGAATTTTTGCTTTCTCCTTTCTAAATAATTTTTCCGTTATACATGTTAATCAATTTGTTAATAATTTAAACATGTTAATAGAAACTCAAATAAGCGGTTAATTAATTGGTTTTGAAAAGTTTTATGACTTTTACTTAGTATCAATTCTTGATAAGATAGGTTAACTGCTGGTATTTGTGGTGTATTATGTTTGGAATCTTAGTATTTTATTTCTTGTTTCTCTTTTTTATCTGTTTTTACCTTTATCTCGGCATATGTTAGAAATTGATAACCAGGAACGAGGAAAAGTCTATCATTCTCATTCATTGAATAATAAACAATACATCAGTTTATATAGAAAGTGTCCTAGATGAGTGATTCACTCTATATGACTAACAGAACGAATAAAATGTAACAAACTAAATACCATGTATACAAAACAGAATGGAGAGAGAAATAGAAAAGACAAAACTGAGAGATATTCTACTGATATTCTCTAACAGTCCCCCTCAAAATCAAGGTGATTGAAGAATTTCAATGACATTGAGTGTCATAGAGAAGGCAGAGACGACTTCTAAAGAGAGGTTTTGTGAGGAGATCAACAATTTGATTAGTGGCAGAAATGTAAGTCACGTATAAGGTATAAGGACTGATTGAGAACTTTCTCACAAACAAAGAAAATGTCAAGCTCCATATGTTTAGTGCAAGAGTGCAGTACAAGATTGTGAGTAACGGCTACTATGCTTTGATTGTCGCAATGAATCACAAGAGGAGTACATATGATGTGAAGTTCTTTTAGAAGAGACTACAACCATAGAATTTCAAATGTAGTGATACAAGACTTTGATACTCTGCCTCAGCACTAACGTGCAACCAGTGTCTACTTTTTAGATCACTAAGAGATTAAGTTAGGTCCAAAGAAAATACAGGCACTAGAGTTGGACCAACGATCATCTATATTTGATGTCCAATCTGCATCACAATAAGCATTTAAAGTGTAACACCCATTAGTGAGAACTAGGGGTGGGCAAAAAATCTAATTTTATTGATCCAATCAACTTTTGCTCCAATCCAATCCATTTATAATCCATTTTATTAAAAATCCAATCCATTTAAAATCCATTTAATGGATCTAGATTTCAATCTAATCTACATTTTATATATTTTATGGATTGGATATACATTTTATAAATCAAGATTTTTAAATATGGATAATCCAAAAAATCCAATCCAAATTTTCAATTTAAATTCTTAGTTGGGTTAGACTAAAGGTTGAGATGGAGTATGCTAAATTCAGACATGGACAGGCCTTGCTCAACGACTTATACGGATCGGGCAGGCCCGACGACCATAAGAGGTTGGGTAGGCCTAAAGAAATGAATGGGCTAGGCGAGCCCGACAAATCGAACGAGTCAATCGAGCCCAACGATCCAAAAAATTCAAGTGAGCACAATGATCCGAACGGGGCAGCCGGGCCCAATGACTTGATGAGCCAGGTGGGCCCGAAGACCCGAACGGGCCAAGCGGGCCCGAATGGGTCAAGCGGGCTCGAAGAACCGAACGGATCAGGCAGGCCCTAAGACCCGAACAGGTCAGGCAGGCCCCATGACCCGAACGAGTCAGGCGGACGAGCCCGGCGACCCGGACGGGTCTGACCAGCCTATTTGCGTTGTCGACCGTGTTCGTGTTGTCGGGCCCGTCCAGGTCGTCGAGCCCGTTCAGGTTGTCAGGCCTGTTTGGGTTGTCCTGGTCATCGGCCCCGTTCGGGTCGTTGGGCCCGTCCAAGTTGTCAAGCCCATCCGGGACATCCAGGCCTTAATGATACAAGTTTTAAAAAATTCAATTTAAATTTGTTTTATAAAAAATGGATTCTGGATTTTGAACTCTATCCAAATATTAGGATTGGATTTAAATCTTGATCCAAATATTTGGATATGGATTTTAAAAAAATCCAAACTACTTTTGCTAAAAAAATGGATTTGGGTCAAAAATTTAATCCAATTATTTAGATCTAAAATGGATGTGGATTGGATCATTAAAAATCCAATCCATGCCCACCCCTAGTGAGAACAACAGGACGTAGGTGTAATTCATAAGTTAGAGTTCCTTTTAAGTAGCGAAGGATGCATTTTATAGCTTTCCAATGTTCCAATAAAGGTTGGGTGATGAAGGCATGACCACCTCCTTAGAAGCTCCCTCAAGAAGGATCACTAGAAGCATGTCTAGAGGGGAGTCTTCTATTCCATCACCTTTATCTTTGTTTTGCATTACT
>Ga0209389_1000638_pt1 | contig 21625 bp, 19 predicted proteins | sample CowpearedBW_FD_187526 | JGI IMG/M metagenome (GOLD analysis project Ga0209389, IMG submission 187526) | Root nodule microbial communities of legume samples collected from California, USA - Cow pea red BW (SPAdes) (version 2) | ecosystem: Host-associated > Plants > Roots > Nodule | place: USA...
TGAGGACTTTGCTTATTTTTATGTGTTGCATGTTTGCATTCAATTCTTCCACTCCTTGCAATTATAATTATTTTCCCTAAGTAATATTTTAAGGGCCAATATTTGGACCCCTCAAAATATAATATATAATAACAGAAAAAAAAAGGTTTAAATATCAGTGTCAAAGTTGTACCTAATAAATAAAACAAAACCCAGGAATCTGAACCACTCATCAATTCATCGTTACGTGAGAGGTCAAGGGTTCCATCATGAATGCTCTCATTCAATTACTTTCTACCAAGATGTCACTATTTTTGGTAATATCCACAGTTTGTTTCAAGAACTTTACCTAATGCTGTTGTTGGCTGAGTGAAACTCCACACCTTCTTCCATATACCTACTAAAAGACAACTCTAACTGCGAACAAAAAATTTGATAGAAAGGGGAAGAAACAAAAATAACTTAAAAAAAAACATGGATGGGGTATATTGTTGCAAGCTCAAGTTCTTTAAAATAACATTTCGGCTTTTACTTTTTGCACCTCCGCAATTTATTTTTTTTTTGCGCACAGATTACATATTTCTAAAACTTTCCAAAATTTCCAAAACAAGATTTCCTAAATGAAATTTTTGAAACAAGATTTCTGGGAACAGAATTTCCAGAATACATAAAATACACTGAGATAAATTTTTCGAAATAAAATTTTTGAAACAAACTTCCTAAAACACATATAATGTCTTGGAGAATGAGTTTTGTAAAACATCCTTACATGAAATGTGTTAAGAACTTTTCAAAACATATGAAATATATTCCAAAAGAAATTTTTGGAGAAATATTTGTTCACCATTTTTTCTCTTCTTCTTCCTCTACATCGTTTTCACTCTCTTCTTCTTCCTATCCCACAACGGCGCAACAGCGTGTGGCAGCAGTGGTGGTGTAGTGGTGAAGGGTATTTGAGTATTTTCTTAGTATTGTGGAGTCCATAAAACAATAGCCTAATAGTTTTAAGATCAATTACCAAATATGAGATATTGTATCTTAATGTGTTCATAATTCTATTACGATTTTTATACACTTTGTTTCGATTTCAAATTTATTGACACTGCAATCGGAGTGTTTTTGTTCTTACATACAATATTAATATTCTGATTTGAAGTTCGCTTAAACAATATATTAAGATCAATCACTAAATCACTATATTTAAAATATTGTTTGTTTTGAAATTTCAAACTCATATTATGAATTTGTCTTTAAAAGACATTTCAAAGAAAAAAAAAAGTATATTTAAACTATCTTTAATCTTAAGCTGTGTGACGTTACTTTTGGATCAATTGTATGACCTGATATTAGAAATGTGTTTCCATTTCCAGGTTCAGCATGGACAATACTATCGAGATCTTTTGCAGAGTATTGCATTGTTGGGTGGGAAAATTTGCCAAGAACCCTTCTCCTCTACTATACAAACTTTGTTTCATCCCCAGAAGGATATTTCCAAACAGTTATTTGCAACTCCAAGGACTACAAGAACACCACAGCAAACACTGACATGCACTACATCACTTGGGACTATCCTCCAAAACAACACCCAAGAACATTAGCACTCAAAGATTACAGAAAAATGGTGCTCACAAACCGTCCATTTGCCAGAAAATTCAAGAAAAATGACCCTCTTCTGGATAAAATTGACAGAGAACTTTTGAAGAGGAATCGTGGGGAGTTTTCTTTTGGAGGATGGTGCTCAGAGGGTGAAAGGCATAGCAGAGCATGCTCAGGTTTCAAACCTCACAATTATGGCGTTCTCAAACCTGGCCCAGCGTCAAAAAAGTTGAAGTTTCTGCTTTCATACATTCTCTCTCGTAAAGTTTTTCACAAGCGCCAGTGCCGCTAACTTTTCATTTTATTCCATGCTTTATTACTTGTAAAAACAATGTCCTCGTATTATAATATTATTATACACTTTATTTCATATTAAATTTTGTTAACTAGTGTTAAATTTAAATTCTTTAGCTCCATCACTCTAATTGTTTACGCGTTTCTAAATTGGTTTGATAATTTGTTAATAAATTTAAATTAATGTACCATATAATTTAAAGAAAATAAGTAAATAACAATTTGAACCATATTTTGTCGAAACAGGTTGTATGATGTGTGAATGAGCTATAATTGTGCCTCAAATGTTTTCTCTTACTTCCATCTCACTAACTCACGCATCATGTACCTTGCAATGTGTTTTTTTCTTTTTTGTCAATGTCGTTTGTGGGTCTACTTGATCATCGAACCAGACCGATTCGACTTGACCTTTGATCCAAATTGACTTGACTTTATTATTGGTTATGAGCCGACTTGGTTCAACCTTTGATCAATACCGACTCGGTTAGACTTTCAATCTAGATTGACTTGGCTCATCCTTTGTAATGGACCACCTTCATTTAATCTTTGACTCAAGCTAACTCGGTTCAACTTCGGCTCGGGTCGACTCGACTGAATCTTTGACTTGGACTAACTCAGCTCAACCGACGGCTATAGTCGACTCAACTTGACTTCAACATGGGTCATATTAGCTCGACTTCGGCCTAGGTCAACTCGACTTAACCTACGACTTGGGCTGACTCGACTTGACCTTCAGCCCTAACCAACTTAGCTCGACGTTGGCCTAGACCAACTCGGCTCAACCTTCGTTTGAGGCTGACTCGGCTCAACCTAACTTGATTGGATATTAGACTTGGACATACTAAGCTCGATATTCATGACAGACTAACTCGGCTCAACCTTTGTCCTAAGCCGATTCGGCTCGACCTTCGTGAGTGGAGTGAATAGGAGTTGAATTACCTTATCCAAATACAACATTAATAAAACCTATATCGAATTTCCCATTGGTAGTTAGCTCGAGGGGGGGTGCCAATGTGAAGGGACTTGAGGCGAAGATTGTTGAGAATCCAAGTGTGAATCTAAGTCCCACATATAAGGATGAATACCCATAAACCTATTGTTGTAAGGTTTTGGGATAAGAGTGGTGTTAATTCCTTATGTGTGGGTTGGGCTCAAGTCTCATTAGTATCTCCCCAGTGATCCTCTCTCAAAAGAACCAATGGGCGGTATCAAAGCTATAGTTCGGTGAGATTTTTTCTTAGTATGCTCTATGGTTGCAGCTCATTCAAATTTTCCAATTATAAGAGATTAATTCCTTGTTATTGGAGAATCATCCTTGGTTGCTGAAGTTGCAATGAGAAATTTGAGGGAACAACCATTGTCAGCGTTGTATTGGTGTGGTGAATTTGTAGTTGAGTTCTTAAATGTGCGAAGAATATGAGAGTTATGCTAGATTGGCAGTGGAGTTCGTGTGTGGCGAGATGCTTCGAGATCTGCAGAGGTGTTTCACATTTTGCATGGTGAAAGTTCGATGTCTAGTGGCAGACTTTCCCGCGATGCTTTGGTGGTGGGATGTAGTGGTGCGATGGTGGTGCTACGTCAATAGGTGTTGCATCGATAGATGTTGCGTCTTCGATGAAGGAGTCAAACAACACAGTGGTTTCTAAGTGCAGACGTTCGATCTATGGCTTTTCGCAAGGTTTGATGGTTTGGCATCGAGGGTTGCGATATTGTTCTGGCGAAGAGTGTACAATGTTTACGCATGGGCATTGGCTAATATTTATGCAAGGTGTATGGTGATTATACGTGGGCATTGGTTAACATTGATGCAGAGTGCATGGAAATTCTTGGGATGACTTAATTCGAAATGAAAATTTTAGGGATGGTTTTGATTCCAAGTAGAAATTCTTGGGATGGTTTGATTCCAAGTGGAAATTCTTGGGATGGTTTGATTCCAAGTGAATTTTTTTTGGATAGTTTGATTTCAAGTGGAAATTCTTGGGACAATTTGATTCCAAGTGATACTCTTTATGGTGGAGTATGATTGCTGCTATAGGCAATGAAAATGTTTATTTTAATTAGGGTGGAGAATGTTGTACTGATGAAAATAATATGTTTTGAAAAGTCTCACATCGCCTAGGATAAGTTAGAGAGTGGGTATTAATGACTATATAATGAGCTCTAAGTCCATGATATTCCTTGCCCCAAGTTAAAGACACTTTGAGTTCGTGTTTGCCTTTTCTTATTCTCTTGTAGTAGAGTATTGTGAGGTGTGGCTAAATTCTTACTCTAGAGAGTGTAGGTGTACTTGGGGTCAAAGGGTGGAGAATGTTTTCTGTGTATTGTACAAATTTCTAAGTCCATGATATTCCTTGTCCCAAGTTAAAGACACTTTGAGTTCGTGTTTGCCTTTTCTTATTCTCTTGTAGTAGAGTCTTGCAAGTTGTAGCTAAATTCTTGCTCTGGAGAGTGTAGGTGTACTTGGGGTCAAAGGGTGGAGAATGTTTTTTGTGTATTGTACAAATTTCTAAGTCCATGATATTCCTTACCCCAAGTTAAAGACACTTTGAGTTTGTGTTTGCCTTTTCTTATTCTCTTGTAGTAGAGTCTTGTGAGGTATAGCTAAATTCTTGCTCTTGAGAGTGTATGTCTACTTGGGGTCAAAGGGTGGAGAATGTTTTCTGTGTATTCACTAGTGCAGAATTCTCATTTTACCTCGCCTTATATGCCTCGGTTGGCCAAGAACCGAAGCATATAATGGCGCGGTGGCATTTTTGCAATTAGAGCCAAGTTTTAGGCCTCGGTTCTCCAAATACCTGAAGCCAAAGAGGGGTATAGGCCCCGGTTCACCCAAAACCGGTGCCAAATAGTGGTATAGGTCTCGGTCCAGTAAGACCCGAAGCCAAAAAGTGGCTGGACGTTAGTTGTTTGGCCTCGGTCCAAGGAGACCCGATGCCAAAAGGGGGTCTATGGCTTCGGTTCCCCTAACAACCGAAGCCATAGGGTTTATTTAGGGTTCAAATTTCGCGAACCCTTCTTCTTCCCCACTCCTGCGCCTCTGCGCCTCTGCAACTCCTTCCCCTCGATCTCTCTCTGTCCCGCGCTCTCTCTCTATCGCGTGCTCTCTCTCTCTCCGCTGCACCCATTGCCACCACACCCTCCGGCCACCTTGTGCTGCACCACATTTTGCATCTCTCTCGCGCGCTCTCTGTCTCGTGGATCTGAAAGTCGTTTATTGCTATTCTTCGAATGGGGTCCCTCGTTTATCTCCGCGTCTAGGGTTTCCCCTTCCGAACCCCTCGCCTATGGAGTCACCAAAATGCCTTTCCTATGGATGAATCTCACGGAAGATGGGGACGTTCATTGTTGTTGTCATTGGGTCTCGTATCACTCATGCGCGATTTGGCCTGAATGGCCTCTGTTTCAAATTCCTTTTTGGGTCTGTTTTGAACCCTGTTGTTGTTATTGTTGGCTGCTAAATGTGGAAAAGAAAGGGAGTTAGGTTCAATCTCACTCAATGGATTTCTCTTGTAAGGGATGGAGGTTGCTGATTCTCGTTGAACGGTTTATTATTAGCATTTGCTCTTGCAAGAGACTGAGAACGCGGTGAGGCAGCACCAACATTTCGCTTCACTATTATCCTTTTGATGCCAGTGGTTGCTACAGATTCTCCACCACCACCATTGTTGTTACATCTGTTTTCGTTTACATTTTTTTATAATTATAAAAAAATATTTTTACCCTATGGCCTCGGTCCTATCTAACCCGAGGCAGAAAACTGGGTATATGGCACCGGTTTTGAAACAACTGAGGCATAAAATTGGGTATATGGCTTCGGGTGATAACCGAGGCCAAAAGGGGTACCTTTTGGCCTCGCCCCAATATGCCTCGGTTCCAGACCCGAGGCAAAATGTGGAAAATAACCGGGGCAGAAAGCCCTTACTGCACTAGTGAGGTTTTAATCTAATGAACATATAAATAAATTTTATGCTTTTACGAGTAGATATTTGTGATTAGCAAGATGCGAAAAGTTCATATATTAATTCTTATTTGTCACACATATTAGACCCTATTAGTCTAACACTTCCACTATCTTCTCCTACATGCCCTTGCCTTTTACTTTATTCACCAAAGATATATCGTTATTTGGTTTATTCATAAGTGGGTAGGAATTAATTCATAAGATACTATTTTGAAAAGTAACAAGTATTAGTTAAAGTTACTGGGAACTTTTTCTTTCATGTTTTACATGTGTAATGATAAGGTTCCTACTTTATGGACGAGAACATCATTGGCACATTGAGGGAGTAGGCTGCTTTGGGACTTGGCAAATTGATAAAAGTGACTACTGAACAATCACTCAAAAGGTTTGTCACCACAATAACATGGTATTTAATAAAAAAATGTTATGGATTACTATGTTCATGTTTTATCATCAACATCTGTATGAATCAAGTAAAATGACATTTGTGTGTTGTTGTGATGTTGTGTTACTGTGATGTTGTTTTTGATGGATTGTAGTTCATAAATTATATACCTACAAAAGTCAGTTTTTTCTTTTGCAGATTGATACAAATTGTAATTTGTTTAAATATTCTACTGTAGCAGAGATAGGACAATGTTGATTCAATATCCTTTCTTCTAAACTACTTTTTGTTTTAATTTCTAGCCGATAATTTACACATCAGGAAAATCAATTTCAATGGTCAAATTTACTACACTAGAAAGTAGTGCACTTCAGGAAGGTGGAAATCAGGTGTAAACTTTTTGTGCGCTAAATCTTGCTATAGATATCTTCAGTCTCTAATGTTAAAATCTCTTGTTGATTTTTATTATATCTAATATTTGCAGCATGCAAAAGAAATCTATTTTAAAGATTGAGATCCACAATGTCATTTCTTATAGCAGGTAAGCATGTGCTTGTTAGCTCTTTTGTTAATTGTAGACTACATTATTCTGATTTGCATTCTAGTTCCAACAATGTTGACAGGCTTCGGGATTTCATCAAGCATGTTTATGTGGATAGAAGATCCAGTGGTGAAAGGACCAATGATAAACCTCCAAGAGCCATGGTACCAAAGTGTTTTTCTTTGGATTTACCATTTTAAGCAGATATAAAATAGTCTGTCCCGAATTAAATTTTGAACCCATGAGACATTGATCCATGACTCAAGTTCAATACGGATTTTAAAAGTAGTAGGAAACAATATATAAACATAGAGAATTGAACACCAGAGTATATATGTGCTGTAGATACCTCCCACTAACAAAAACAACGAAATTCTTGATTAAAAATAAGATAAAAATTATTGAATATCCTTTTAGAGGTTCATAGATTTATGAACTTGGTTATTGTAATGGTAATAAATTGCACAAATCTGGATCAAATGAGCCAATCTCTAGGATATGACAATGCACATATATTTGTCTCCATGGTCAGTTAGTATTTGGAACTTCCTTGGTCGTGTTGGAGGAGGTTACATATTTGAGCTTGTTTTTCTTTTTTGGTTGTAAAAAATATGAGCTTGTTGTAATGTAAAAAGAGAAAAAAAGAAAAGCAATTCTTACACTCATTGCATGTTTAAGTAAGCTTAGAATTTGTTAAATGTCTCCTTTACATCTCATTTGATTTCAAATTCCATGGTGTTATTACTCTACGATAGAGATTATGCATATCCAAGATCAATTGCATTGGTTGTATTTTAACTTATTATGATTGTTGGGCATCTTTTCATTGGTATGGGATGGCCAAGGTCAATGTATGTTTGGCACTTTACTGGTTGGACTTGGTTACGGGGCTCATTGGAAAATTGTTCCAGCCATACTGCTTCAGAATTGTTTGGCCTCAAAAATGTTGGTGCACTACAATTTCATCACTCTAGCAAATCCTACAAGAACATTGGTCTTATCTAGTCACCAGCACCAAGTATGAGATCAATATTGTTGCATTTGCCAAATTCTCAACTAATTTTATGAAGTTTGATGGTACCGCTGTAACATACCGGTCGAATATTACTAATTTAAATAAGATAAAATAAAATAAATAACAAAGGCTTATTTATTATTATTGTCTTTCCCAAAAATGCGAAAAATTAAAAACATTTATTAAACTCATCCAAATAAACCATAATGTTCCAATAATCAATACTAGTTCATAGCCCAGTAAAAATATAGTTTACAAAATCCAAAAATAACATGATAGTAAAATTCCATAAAAGCTTTCCCACCCTAGCCCCTCTCCATCTCTATGCCTCACCAGAATAACCCGCAACATCATTTGCTTCGTGTAACGAATTACACGATCATCGTCAAACACAAGCAAATAGGGTGAGTTAACAGTTCAAATATAAATATAAGATCATAATTCAATCATATACATCAACATATCAGAGAAACATATTCCTTGTTTCCATCAATCATGGCCACCATCATGATTTTCCATGTTCTACATCTTTGGATGATAACCTCAAGAATACATTGTGTTGCCTCCACCTACAAGCCAACTCTTGTAGAACACGTGCAGAAAAACATGCTACAGACCACATTGTGTAACACTAAGTGGAATTCCCAATACGAACCATAGTTCGTACTCTCGACACAAGATTAGCACATCACTGGCCACAACCGGTGATTGCTCACAACAGTAACACTCACCATTCCGAGCCACTATTTAAGGAATGCTCGTGTTCATCCGCCATCCCGAGCCACCACTTAAGAGATGTCATTCCAAGCCACAACTCAAGGAATGCCACGTGTTTACCATCTATCCCGAGCCATAACTCAAGGAATGCCACAATAAAGTCCACCTTAAGGTATCATCCAAAGCTCGTAGACCACGCACATCCAACAAATACACACATTCTGCTACATTATCGCCTAACGCTGCTTCAAAGCCTAGCGGGACCTATTTGTAGTCAGGCACCACGCGTTCTAGGGCCTCTTGGAATTGTAGCTATCGCTTAGCGGGTCAAACACCACTCCCAAGCGCTACAACAGTACTCGTGCAATACTGGTTTTTTTTCTAATCTAGGCATAGTTGCTCACACTAACACCTATTGCCCCTAGTCGAAAGTACCACAAGCCTAATCCATTACTGTCTACACCACTTCCAATCATAACAACTCATCTTATGGACATCCATCCCTTTTAAATGTTGTAACTTATGTAACTCTTAGGTGTTCACACTTATCCTTTCATTATTAATTGATATTAGTTGCTCTCTCCCTTTCACACATAACCACAACACTCATTCCACATGGCTAACTTCTCTCTTAATCCATTGCCAAGTATACTTCATTCTAAAACTTGAATTGAATGAGAAGATCATCTTTTTCCCTACGCACACTTCTTTCAAAAAAACATTCTATTTTTTTCTCATCCATCATGTATTTCTCCCTTAGTCATTCACTCCATCATATTCCTAATCCTCTTCGCTATAATCTTCATTTGCTCCATCTTGCTCTTTCTCTTTTCCCTGATTCTTTCTTTCTCCATGACACCTTCAGCACACGACCCATCTTCAAATTCCATATTCATCCTCTTCTCTCTCGCATACAACAAACAAATCAAATCTCGCAAACAGTACAAAAAAGTTACAAATAGCTATGGAAAATTTCTTAGCTAATCCGTAACTAAAACATTTTGCAACAAATGAACTACAAAATTGCTAGAGAATGTTTCCTAGCTAAATCCAGGTAGCTTATTAGAGAGAGATATAATCCCTCATTATTCTGTAGCTAATTAATCACTAATCCCTCACTAATTGAAGTGAAATTTTTTTATAATTGCTAGTAAATTCGTGGCTAATATGTCACAATTTTGTTCTTGCAAATCTGTACTAATTTGTCGCAATCTTGTTCTCACAAATTCGTAGCTAATATGTCGCAATTTTGTTCTCGCAAATTGATAGCTAATCTGTCGCAATATTGTTCTAACTAATCCGTAGCTAATTTGTCGCAATTATGTTCTCGCTAATTCGTAGCTAATCTTTTGCACTTCTTTCTGACTAATACCTAGCTAATTTTTCGCAATTCTTTTCACGCAAATTCGTACCGGCAACACTCGCCAATCTGAGCCACAACTCAAGGATTGCTCATGTCAATCCAACATTCCAAGCCTCAATTCAAGGGATGTCATTCCGAGCCACAACTCAAGGAATGCCGCATGTTTACCCAATATCATGAGCCACAACTCAAGGGATACCATTCTGAGTCGCAACTAAAGAAATGTTATAGCAAAGTTCATCCTTAAGGTTTCACCCAAAGCCTCGTAGACCACACACATCCAAATCACTAAGCAATTACTTGACCATCGACCCATGATATATGACGTTTCCATGAACCTACTCATTTGTGGTCCTGTCTCTACGAACCTCCTCGCTCGTAGTCTAACTCTACAGACCTTCCCGCCTGTAATCCAACACACATGATCCAACAACTACGAACCTCCTCGCTCGCAGCAACCCTAAAGTGTGAGCACGAAACATACGAACCTCCCCGCTTGTATCCTCACACGAGAGCCTCATAATATGAACCTCCCTACTCACATTATCACGTGTTCACCACTAGCCATGAACCCATCCCCTCATAACACAAACAAGCATCTCTTTGTCCAAGCCCAACATCACAAACACGCAAAACGCAATCCAAAAGACCACACTTCCCTTTGCGCTATCGCTTGGTGCGGCCTAAGCACCACCAGGCAAAATCACAACGTAGACCGCCTGGCAGAGAGACCACCCAACGCCAGATAAAAATAAAGCCATTGTCTGACAGTAGTTGCTTGGCAGAACTACCCTTGCCGCCAGGCACTGTGTGATCCTAGTGGCCTCTGTTTGGCCACTATTGCCTAGCAACTCGCCCTACGTCACCAGGCACCATACTAGTAGTGTTAAGGCTACAGGTTTTTGGCACTTTGGACAGGTTCTCAATGAACTCAAAAATCCACAAGCAATCCAAAACATCAACCACACTTATCCAGTCATATTAGCATGATTGAATCACAAATCAACCCATTCATATACCCAATGGGTTCACAGTTGAGATCATATCAATACTCAAGTATTAATAGAATTCACCACATATCACATGCACCAATCCCTATATATTCATATATATACTCCACCATTTAAATCCATGCTAGCATTCAATTTTAACTTATGAAAACGCATGCTGAAATCAAATATAAAGCAACAACCCTCTAACAACTTAAGTACATGATTCTATGCACCAATGCAAATATAAAGCAACAACCCTCTAACAACTTAAGTACAATTTAAATTTATATTGATACAGATGCATTCACCAATAAACCAATTCTCAACAAATGACTAACCCAAAGGAACATTCAAATTCATAAAGACTTACAACATAACCCAGTCATGCTTCCAACTCATGCCACATAGTACCTACTCGAAATTATGAAGTGATTATTCATATATTTTAAAGACTTCGAAGCCAACAATCATGAGTAACATATATGTCTACCTACTGACCATCAAATCAAATCTCCAACGTTCAAAGTGAAGAACAACATGTTATGGACCACCTGTCAAAATTTCACTTAATGCGAACGATTAACGAACCGGAAAATGCAGTTTTACAAAAATTGCACACACAAAAAAAATGGTGTCGCCTAGTGCCCAAAAATTAGGAACATGTCGCCTGGCAGTAGAAAGCCAACGTCCGACGATACCTGCTCCACGAAAATACAAAAAATAGCATTTTTCGTGGACGGAACACTACACAGTAAAGAGCTGCTACCAAGCGGTTCTTAACATAAACCCATAAATTGGGTTGCTTTAACATGAGTCGCCTGGCGGCAGTTCATGCGCCGCCAGGCGGTGCATACAATTATTGAAAAATTCCATATTGTTCTACACTTGCGTAAACCCTAAAATCCTAAATAAACAATTCCAACATGCATTTTGACATAATTTTTTATTTTCCAACATCGTAGAAAGTCCATGCTTATTTAATTTAGAATTATTTACATGAAACATATTATAATCATAAGCAAAGATCATATTTACTCATCCCCAAACCCCACAAGAACACTAATCCCATAATTATCGTCAAATCATACAACTCAGACCTGTAACACACATACAAATACATAATTTTTATTTAGAGACTCCATCCCTATATCATCATCATCACATAAATACAAGAAATCAGAAAACTTGGCAAGCCAGGCGGTTCATAGAGGAAACCTAGAAACTAGGTTCTGCAACATGTGTCGCCTAGCGGGTCTTCAACGCCGCCAAGCAGTTTTTGGAAAATTTCAGAAACATGAACAAATTATTATATTTTGGAAGAACTCAAGGTTCACATGCATTCCATTCAGTCAAGAAACAATACAAATAAAATAAACACGTAGTACAACTCCCTTAACTTGGATTCCTTGCATAAGTCTTGGAATTTCTCAAGTCTTTGTGCACCACAAAAATTCCAGCCCCTGTCTTCTTTCTAAGCTTGCTTCCAATTCTTGTTATCCCCTCTAATTAGTCCAAAGTACACTCTCCTTACAACACTCACTCTTGGCACTCTCCAAGCCCTCTCTTTCCTACTCAATTTGTCAGCTAGAGTTTATGGCTTTTCACATTCATGCCAAAAAGAATTTTGGGAAAAAAAAGAAAGCTTAGATTGCGACTACCAAGGTTTGAACTTACAACCATTCAAATGTCAGTCAATGCACAACCATTCAACCAATTCATGTTTCAACATAATTCCTATAATTCTAGGATTATATTATAACTCATCATGATCAAGCACTTTATTTTTAAAATAATAATCAACTAAATAGCACACAATTGGCACACACAGAACTCGAACCCAAGTCCTTTCACAATAACTAAGAACTCTCAACCATTTGAGCTAGTACTTTTTCACGTCACAATAATTAATATTTAATGCCATAAAGGCTCTCACTACCCACATTTATTAATTAATTAAATTTCGCAGGTCTTACACTTGTGTCCATAATAGAAAAGGAAACAAAGAAAATGAATGATTCTCTGGAGTGTCTAAACAACTCCAATATTTTCAGTACACACATTCAAAAAGGAAAGTAGATAATCAATCCTACAATGACCAAAGTATATCCATCAATTATATCAAATAATACAAAATAGCATAAAAGTTCCACCAGTATATAATACTTTTAGGACAAAAAAGTATTAGAATGTATCAACAAAAAGTAATGTAACAACACAACTAAAACAGAAACAAAGTTTTGGATTCTTTGAGGCACATCTTCATTCTTGTTTGTTTAAAGCAGCCAATAATTCCCTTTTAAAAGAATGCATTTGATCTTGCATCTATTGTTCCATAATTGCTTGCATTTCTGCTTGTGCCTTCATTTGTGTTTTCATTAATGATTACATATCAGTCTGTGTTTGCAACTGTGTTTTCACTTGTTATTGCAAATTAGATATTTGTGTAGTTAATATAGTGATTTCCTTAGTTGTTGGATTTGGATTTCGGGAAGAGGGTCCCTCTACGGTTGAGGATGAAACATGTTGACCAATGCCAAGATCCAAATTGTGACCAATGCCATAGATTCTACCTTTCTTATTTTTACCACCTATTTTTATCCAAACATTACAATCAACTATAGGATGCTTTGATGTGTCTTAGACATGCTTTTTAGTCATAGTATTCTACATGTTCTTCATCACGAGAGAGAGAGAAACTAAATCAACTTTACTCTTTTTATATTTTGTATATTTTTTATTTCAATTATTTGTATATTTTTTTTAATTATGTTTTGAAAACCAAATTCAATTTAAAAGACTAAATTTAGTTTTCTTACCAACAAAATAAATAAAAATAATTTTAAAACATTTATATAAAAATTAATTTAATTTTATTCATTTTTTAATTAGAAAAGATTAGTGATAAATGGGTGTTCTAGCAAATTTGTAGCTATTTTGCTAGGACTTAGTTCCAAGTTTATTCCCCAACAATTTTCTCGCAAATTAGTGAGAAATTATTAAGAATTATTTCCCTAGCTAATTTCTCTAGCAAAGTAGATAATTTCTTGTAGTGAAACTATGTGGTGATGGTACATAAGTACTTCAATGTAAAGGTTTTTCTAGACAATGATGACTACCATCATCTGACATGGCGGAGGGGCAGATGCTTGTTAAGGAGGTGTATCAGATTTAGAGGAAGAGTCCTTAGTGAAAGGAGATGACAATGTTGATTACATGATGAGAATGAAGGGTTTTACAATCATGTGGCTACACCAATGAAGGATGTCCTTAACCTTGATGGGAACCTTGGACCTCCCCCTTATTACTTTGGGTTTCATAGGTTAGGTTAGGGATAAGGGTGCCCACTTTTCTGACCTCGCCTTGGATAGAAAATGGTATTCGTATGTGGTGGAATGTTTTGAGCTTTTTCAAGTTTTCTTAGTTCATTCAAATTTCAAATGACTTAGGGGTATTGTAACATCCTGGTCAAATATTACTAATTTTAAAATAAAATAACCAAATTAAAAGATCAACGACATTTATTATAACTTCATTTCCCAAAAATGCTGGAAATTTAAAACATTTATTTAATTGTAAAAATAACTCAAATTCATACATTATAAAACTCAAATATACATCCAGGTTTGATAATATAAAGGTTTACAAATTATTCAAAACATAGTAAAAATGGAAAAAAAATTCTCCCAGTCTGGCCCCGCTCTAGCTCTATGCCTCACCAGATCTACCTGCAACATCATCTGTTCACGTGTAACACAATACATGATCATCGCCAAACACAAGAAGATAGGGTGAGCTAACAGTATAAAACATATATATATATATATATAATTCAAATATATAAGCACACACACATCAAAGGAACTCTCTGCTTTGATCTCAAGCCACATGGTCACTACCATGTTCTCCATGCTCTACGTCTTTGGGTGAATACCTCAAGAAGCCTTACTGCCACACCTACAAGCCACAACTTGTAGAACACGTGCGAGAACCTGCTACAGACCACACTCTATAACGCCAGGTGGAGTTCCTAGTACGAAACATAGTTCGTAACGTCCCAAGACTACCAAACTCGTTGGCTAGATACCAAGGAGGGCAATCTTCTAGACCATTCGTACGAGCCACAACTCGCACACTCACACCAGAAACACTCACCAATCCGAGCCACAACTCAAGGATTCTTCGTGTTCATCCGCCATCCCGAGCCACAACTCAAGAGATGTCATTCTGAGCCACAACTCAAGGAATGCCATGTGTTTTACCCTATATCCCGAGCCACAACTCAAGGGATAAGTTCTGAGCCACAACTCAAGGAACAAACCAACAAGTTGATCTTTAAGGTATCACCAAAGCCTTGTAGAGCACGCACATAAAAACCAAACAGCCACTATGCCACTTTAATATAGCCTGGCACTGCTCTAAAGCCATTAGGCAAAACGCAATTCCAGACCGCCTGGCGATACATATCCATCGCCAGGCACTAAGTGCCTCTACAGCCATTACTTCTGTAGGTATCACTTGGCGGGACAATCTTCACCGCCAGGCGCCCCTCGTTCCAATACCTCATTGATTTGGCAACTATCGCCTGATGGTTAAACACCACGTCAGGCACTGTATTAGTACTTGCGCAGTATTGGTTTGAGTCTCTTGTAAAACGTTTCCACCCATTGCTCCATTATGGCAATCACATCCTCCAGTCAAAGTTGGTTGATACAACCTTCTCTATGGTCTATACTCTAGAATCCACAACTTTATTGCCTAATGGTGACAATACGCTTATGGTTTTTCCATTAGGAGTTATTCTCACACTTTAACCTATTCCCAAGTGCAATCCAATCATAGGAACACTCTCATCCATTATTAACATGTATTTTAAGCACAATTTCCCTCACATTACCATAATTATAATAAGTTTCCCAGGATGAATTAACTTATTGCACTTCTAGCCTCAACCATTTATACTTCACCCCAAGATACCACCATACATTACCTAAGGTATTCAAACAGAGAATATTCTATATCCCAATGCAACCAAGTTATACATCACAATTGGTATCTCAACCTCCAACACAAAATTTCTCACATCATAATTCCCCATATTCCAATATACTTAACAAATCATAACTTACATATAACTTAGGTGTTTTCAATTCACTCACCCTTGATCTAATGGCCCCATGATTCACCATCCTAAAACAAATAACCACAAAAAACCCCAAACCCTTAATTTCCCACACAGCCACGTAGGTTTCTTATTTTGCGTTGGCGCCTAGCGGCTTAATAAGTACTGTCAGGCGATGCATAGTATTCTGGGAAATTCCCAAAATTTTCAACACCTGAAAAGACCCCAAGAAACCCCAAAATTCATCTCTCTAAATATCCCTACGATCCAACCGTCAATCAAGCTGCCAAAGGAGTCTGATACTAACATTATTATGTAATTACAGTTTCCTTAGGATAATTCCTGCATCCATTAATCCTAAACACAATATTCCAATCTCTTCCAGACTCTAAAAATGTATCATTATCGTTATTTACTCAATTATATTAAACCGCTGCAAAATTCAAATTTAATCTAGTATTCATTCATAGTTAAAGTTACATTTCCCTCTGATTAAAATCACCCAGAATCACAAAAACAACGAAAATTGAGCCACATTGCTCGCGTCACTTAGCGAGTGTTTATTGTCACCAAGCAGATCATATAGAAACCCCAAAAACTGGGTTGTAGAACATGCCTCGCTTGGTGGCCCAGTTCATGCCGCCAAGCGGTTCCTCTTGGGAACCCAGAATTACACAAAAAAGAAGAGTCGCCTGGCGGCTTTAAAAGCAGTTTAATTTGTCTTTACCAAGGTTTAAACACACACTCATGCCAATTTCAAGTCAATGCACAACTAATTCAACTAATGCATGTTTCGTGATAATTCTTATAAATCTAGGATTATATTATCACTCATCATGATCAAACATATTATTAAAATAATAAAAACTTAAAATAACACAATTGGCATACATAGGACTTGAACTAAAGTCTTTTCAACATAACTAAGTACTCTTAACCACTTGAGCTAGCACTTTTTCACGTCATACAAGCCAACATTAATATCCATAAAGACTCCTACTACCTGCATTTATTAATTATTAATTAATTAATTTTCTCAGGTCTTATAGGCATAATGGTAGTTGCAAGGAGCGTAGGAGAGGGGAGAAACAACTGGGGAGGGTGGAGGAGGGAAAGGAACAACTAGGAAGGGTGAGGGAGAGGGGGAAATGGCACATATAGACACATGTGTCAACACATGGCAACGTTGTGTGCCACATAAAAGCTAATTAACATCATTAGATATAAGAACTATTAACATTCATTTAGGACGAAACATGATCAAAGCTTCAGATAGGGATGAATTCCAAAGAAGCATTAGTAAGTTTCACGAACATAATTTCATGGAATCTTGTTATAATGATTCATTATAAACTTATGAAAGAGATAATGTGCAACAACAAAAAAATCTTCCATTTGAATTCAAATAAAGGAATCTCATATTCACTTATGAAACTCAATAAATCATTAAATTCATTGTATGAAAAAAAAATGTCATTAGCATAATCATGCTACTTGTATACCTTTTACAGAATAGGAAGAATCAACATCATTGTTACAAGGATAAGAATATAGGGACTAATATAGTAGAAAAGGTCATTTTAATCGGTAAAATATGTGCATCACCATACAAGACTTGATACTTATTAATATTTTGATACAATTATTGTTTAATTTTATTCTTATTCTAATGATATATATGTGTATGAAAAGTATGACATACTTGATTATAAACATTGATAAGGAATTTTGGAGCTCACAAAAGTCAAATGATTTTGCACATGAAAATGATGAAGAGTAGCATATATTTATAGAAGATGCACAACTCCAAATAAGTTGACATGAAAACAAGGTTCAATTTCCATCTTAAAGAGGATAAAGAACAAAAGAAAACCACAAAGTTGCAAAGACTTCAGTAGTGTATGAGAAATTACGTACCTTAAATTGAGTCTTTTTCAAGTAACCATGTGAGAAACTGGAAAGGATAGAAAGAAATGTATCGCATCATTAGGTTGCTTGATTTTGAGGGAAACCAGAGAAGAGTGTATAGTAACAAAAGCAGGAGAATGAAGATCACACACAAAATGAGAACAGTAGTGGCCAACCAATTGAGATCGCTTATAACAAGGTGGACACCAGCCAAGAATGCAATTGATAAGGTTGCAAGAGTGACTCCTAAAATTGGTCTTGCCACTTTAAGGGCAAAAAGAACCAAAGTTACATCTCCTAATTGAGCCCAAATGAGTATAATAGTGACACTAATGCCGCCATACATGGATATTGTGGTGCATAAAATATATGGTTTAAACCACACGTGATTTAGCATAAGAGCCATGCCTTGTCCTGGAGTAGAACTATTAGTTCCACCAGGCAAAGTAAAACCTCCGGCAAATGCTATTGTAGTTATAAGGGTTGAAACCAACATAAGGGTGTTGATTCTATCTTTATAAAATTCCGCGTCTTTGGATTTTGGTTTGCAAGGAGAAGAAGGGACCTCAATAGAGTGTGATCCTATTTCAGCATTTTGTATACCGGCAGATTTTAGTTGACACCATGTTAGCCGCTGCAAATACAAGTCTATGTTACAAATTCAACAACACGACAATAGAAAAAACATAGGTAATCTAAGTGTCTAAGGGAGTACCGATGATGTTGCATAATTTTCCAAACAATTAGACAATTTATGTGCTTGAAATTTACTATAAATTAAGAAAGAAAGAAAGACCGAGGACTAATGGGAAATAAAACAAATATTCTTCCCTGAACATAATCATCCAAGTTGAATTTTAATCAATGAAAAATCCATTTGAACGTATATTCTCACAGTAATCACTATAAACTAGAAAATCATATTTAAATATTGATTTTTTTGTAAATAGATTACTCTATATATACTTACCTGTGGGAAGGGTGGATAATCTTCTTCTTTAAATTGCTCAAAAGCATCAAGAGCTGTTTGGTTATTGTTGTTAAGACAATGGAGATCCACTCTAGTGTCCCATGTCAAGGCTTGCACAATTTTTGAATGGCAGTGTGAGGCAGCCAAATGCAAAGGAGTGTTTCCATCGCAATCCTTGTCCTTTATCATATCTATAACTCCATCATTTGTATCTTGCAAGACGTACCTTACCACATTAAACTTTCCCATTATAGCTGCAATGTGAACAATATTTCTACCTTTCTTATCAACTATTTCTCTAGGATTTGGACAGTTTTCTAACAATTTCTTTAACACTTCAATATGTCCACATGCAGAAGCCAGATGAAGAGGAAAAAGACCATCGTTGTCTCCAACCATATTGCAGGTCTCACAGTTTTCAAGTAAGTACTTAACACCATGGAGGTAACCTGTAGATGCTGCATAGTGAAGAACATTTCTTCCCCTGTCATCCTTAAAATGAATCCATTCTTTCTTTTTGCTTACTATTTTCTCTAGAATACCTGACATGTTATGAATAACCAATTATGTGCAAAATCTCGTTAAGAAATATTGAATGCTCGAATTTATAATTCAGACAAAAGAAGGAATATTGAAAAGAAGAACGTCTAGTAAATAAATATTGGTGACAAAACAAATTAACTAATTACATTATATCATCCTGAACTCATTCGATCTGATAAAAAGAGAAAAGAAATTTTGAAAAAAAAAAGAGTACATATTTAAAAGGGGAAAAAGCATAACATAGAAAACAATATTTTCTCCCTTTTCTCTTACTATATTTTTTAAAATTCTATAATGAAGGTTTTCTTTATAATAAATAAATTGGTTCATAGCTTTAATTGGTCTATCTTATTATTCTATTGTGGATAAATACAATGGACCAAGACAAGAAATAATTTATAATTACATATAAGTTTTGATATTATATTAAGATAAATGAATATAAAATTTAATTTAATCTTATAAATAATTTAATTTAATTGTATAAAATTAATTTGTAAGATGAAATTTATAATTATTTATATATTATAAATTTATTACAACAAAAGTTACCTGGCTTCTGTTTTAAGATTGCCACGAAGGGTGGTGATAGGATTCCATGATTTTCTACACACGTCGCCATTCTTGCGTTTGCCATGGACAAATCGGCAGTGAGAATTCGTCCTGCGAGGTGTATGTATTAACAAAAGTATTAATCAAAGATGTAGTGTTAACGATTTGGACAATAAAATTTTGATTACTAAAATGTGATAATTTTCTCTTCTAATATGATTTGATAATTTTCTCTTCTAATATAAGATGTATTTTTTAAATAGTTTTAAAATATTAAAAATAAATAAATAAATAATCATTTAAAAGATCTTATCAAAGTTTATAAGAAAAAATTATTAAAATTTAGCAGTTAAAAAATAATTTTCCTACCAATTTCAATGACGATAACGCTGAAGTTCAATAGTCAACAGTGTAAAAGCTTTTACTCCAAGCACCGATTGAAAATCATCTTATCATAACTTTAAATGTAAAATTAAAAAACTTAATATGAATAACATTTTATAATTATGTGACAGTTTGATAATTTTTATTTTTATTTACCAGCTATAATTATTTATTCTAAGATTAAAAAATCAAACAAGAATACCTTTGTACAATTCTCGTAGTCCTAAAATAATGAAATATCAATAACTAATTATAATTTAAGGATGAACAATAAAATCTAAATTATGAAATTCAATCTAAAATTATCCAAAGACGAGTTAGGAAGTTTAAAGGTAAGTAGCAACTCTGTACCTGGATTAGGTATTATTCCGCTCAACACAACATCAATAATGTTCTCATAGCATTTCTCAAATGCCAAGTCCACAACTGATGTCTTTTTATTGTTTCTACTAACAAACAAATTTTCCATAATGAATTTCTTCAACCCCTCTGATAAGTTTAGAATGTCTATTACGTCTTTGTGACCATTCAACAAGGCCTCGTGAAATAAATTATTTCCTTGGTTGTTGGTTTCACTGAGTGCCTCTTTGAGTTGTTCAAATTTTGAATTTCGAGAAACTGCGATCACCAACTTTCGAAGAGCAGAGATGTTGCCAGCTCTTGCAGCAACATGCAGTGGTGTATCACCATTACTATTTTTTGCTCTCAGAAGATGTGGACCAATTTCAACTACCCTTTCCATGCATTCATCATTTCCATAGAGAGCTGCTATATGCAGCACCGTGTTTTCCATAGGAGTCTGTTGCTTTATAGTGTCACTGTCATTGTTTATTTCTCTCTTCCAATCGTACTCAGGGTTTTTCCTTTTTATTTCTTCGTATGTTCTCTTTGGCAACAACCACCACCCATGTGTTTTAGCTTCCTCACTGCGTCGTTCTTCTGAGCTTCGCAATGTGTTTTCTTCAATCACATTCCCTGAAGCTTCTTCTTCTCTCCTGCAGTTATTTTCTACGTCATCATTATTCATACATATGTTCCCTCCACACCTTAGAAACTTCATCATGCTCCTTTTCTTTTAACACTGCTTCCACCTTCTTTTTCTGTCTAAAAGTACCAAACTGCACACACATATAAATCTATCCATTTTAAACAATAATTCAAATAAATAAATCACAACATACACAAAACACAAAAATTCTCAACTTCACCTTCAACTCTTCATATCCCACTATACTAGAAGCTTTCCTCCCTTACAAAGCTCAAAGGTTTTAGATGCAGAGTAACATACACCTACAACTTGTATATG
>Ga0209389_1000640_pt1 | contig 21616 bp, 24 predicted proteins | sample CowpearedBW_FD_187526 | JGI IMG/M metagenome (GOLD analysis project Ga0209389, IMG submission 187526) | Root nodule microbial communities of legume samples collected from California, USA - Cow pea red BW (SPAdes) (version 2) | ecosystem: Host-associated > Plants > Roots > Nodule | place: USA...
CGGATCTGTCCCTCGCTCCCCGACAGGCTCAAGGCCTTTGAGCACGAACGGGCTCAGATCCAGCGACGGGCGGTTTTGCGAGAACCGCCCGTTCGCACATTCTGGCAGATTTTCTGGACACAAGAGCATGACATAAGCCGTAAAGCCACTGCGCAGGGAAGGCCGGATGTTTGGCTTCACCTGTATGCCGCTGTGCATCTGTTCTTCGCGCAATTCGCGCACAGCGGACCGTGGGTGCCCAGCCGGCACCCGGTCTTCCCCGGTCTTCCCTGCGCTCTTTATTTCCGGAGGGAGGCAAGACGGGAGCAAAACTCGGGCAACATGAGCCGCGAGGATGCGGGCGTGTGTCTGCGATTGAGCTGTGAGGGGAAAGAGCGATCCGCGAACTCCGTCATGGCGAGCGCAGCGAAGCCATCCAGAATCCTTCCGCGGAGGGACTCTGGATTGCTTCGTCGCCAACGCAAAATTGCTTCGCAATTTTGTCGCGAGCTCCTCGCAATGACGACGCGGCAGGTAGGTTCGCTTCCTCTCCGGGGCCCGGATTTCGGATGTGCCCCAGTTGCGCCGACCCGCTGCCCTCTCGCGCGACGGAATATTTCCACGCTTGCCAATCAGGCCACCGCGGTTCAGAAAAAAGAGCCAAGAAGAAACGCGAGCGGAGACTCTGTTTTGACCATCAAGGGCAAGGCCTACATTGCCGGGATCTACGAACACCCGACCCGGCATGCGCCGGACAAATCCACCGCCCAGCTCCACGCCGAGGTCGCCAAGGGAGCGATCGAGGATGCCGGGATCAGCAAGGACGATGTCGACGGCTATTTCTGCGCGGGCGATGCGCCCGGCGGCGCCTGGCCGATGGTCGATTATCTCGGCCTGAACACCAAGAAGCTCCGCCACGTCGATTCCACCGAGACCGGCGGCTGCTCCTACATCATCCATCTCGGCCATGCGGCGGAGGCGATCGCGGCGGGCAAGTGCTCGATCGCGCTGATCACGCTGGCCGGCAAGCCGCGCACCGGCGTGATGCCGCCGCGCGCCGCCGGAGCCGAGGTCGATTTCGAGTCTGCCTACGGCGCAACGACGCACAATGCTTACGGCATGTGTGCCATGCGTCATATGCACGACTATGGCACCACCTCGGAGCAGCTCGCCTGGATCAAGGTCGCAGCCTCGCATCACGCGCAATACAATCCGCATGCGATGCTCAAGGACGTCGTCACGGTCGAGGACGTGCTGAACTCGCCAATGATCTCAGATCCCCTGCATCGTATGGATTGCTGCGTCGTTTCCGACGGCGGCGGTGCGCTGATCGTGACCACGCCGGAGATCGCGAAGAGCCTGAAGAAGCCGCTGGTCAGGTTGATCGGTCATGGCGAAGCCATGAAGGGCCCACGCGGCGGCAAGGATCTCGATCTCACTTACTCCGCGGGCGTCTGGTCCGGCCCGCGTGCGTTCGAGGAAGCCGGGATCACGCCGAAGGACATCAAATACGCCTCGATCTACGACAGCTTCACCATCACGGTGCTGATGCAGCTCGAGGACCTCGGCTTCTGCAAGAAGGGCGAGGGCGGCAAGTTCGTCGCCGACGGGAACCTGATCTCGGGCGTCGGCAAGCTGCCGTTCAACACCGACGGCGGCGGCCTCTGCAGCAACCATCCGGTCAACCGCGGCGGCATGACCAAGATCCTCGAGGCTGTGCGGCAGCTGCGCGGCGAGGCGCATCCGAAGGTGCAGGTCAAGAACTGCGATCTCGCCATCGCCCACGGCACCGGCGGCCTTTTGGGCGTTCGCCATGCCGCCTCGACGGCCATTCTGGAGCGCGTGTGATGAGCGAAGTGAAAAAGTATCCGGCCCCCGTGACGAACCCCGAAACCGCCGCGTTCTGGGACGCGGCGAAAGAGGGCAAGTTCATGATCAAGCGCTGCACCGCCTGCGGCGAAGCGCATTACTTCCCGCGCTCGATCTGCCCGTTCTGCTACTCCGACAAGACGGTGTGGGAGCAGGCGTCCGGTGAGGGCACGATCTACACCTACAGCCTGATGCGGAAGTCGCCGACCGGGCCTTACGCCATCGGCTACGTCACGCTGAAGGAGGGGCCATCGGTGCAGACCAATTTCGTCGACTGCGATCTCGAGAAGCTCAAGATCGGCCAGAAGGTGAAGGTGGTGTTCAAGCCAACGGATGGCGCACCGCTGCCGTTCTTCACGGTGGCATAGGACGGTCCTCATCCTGAGGAGCTTGCGAAGCAAAGCGTCTCGAAGGATGGCCACGACAAAGAAGCGTTTCGGGCATCCTCATGGTTCGAGACGGCGCAAGAGCGCCTCCTCACCATGAGGATGAGAACCAGAGGAAACCAGAGAAAATGTCCGCCAGATACGAAGAACTCAAAGGCCTGAAAAACCTCGGCCAGAAATATGCCTACACCGACCGCGAGGTCATGCTCTATGCCTACGGCATCGGACTCGGCGCCGATCCCATGGACGAGAAGGAGCTCGCCTTCGTCAACGAGGGCACGCTGACGCCGCGGCCGCTGAAGGTGGTGCCGACGTTCGCCTCCGTCGCTGCCTGGGGTTCGGGCCCTGGCGAGATGAACCTCAACCGCGTCATGGTGGTGGACGGCGAGCGCGACATCACCTTCCACCAGCCGCTGCCGGTCGCCGCCAACATCACTGCCGACTCCTCCGTGCTCGAGGTCTACGACAAGGGCAAGGACAAGGGCGTCGTCATCAGCCATCAAACCGTGCTGAAGAACGAGAAGGGCGAGAAGCTCGCAACGCTCGTTGCTTCGCGTTTCGCGCGCGGCGACGGCGGCTTCGGTGGCCCGAACTTGACCCAGCCCGATCCGCACAGGATCCCGTCGCGCAGCCCGGACAAGACCATCGACATCACGACGCGTCCGGATCAGGCACTCGTCTATCGCCTCTGCGGCGACCGTAACCCGCTGCATTCAGATCCGGAGTTTGCGAAGAAGGCCGGCTTCCCGCGCCCGATCCTGCACGGCATGTGCACCTACGGCATCACCTGCCGCGGCGTGCTCCAGACCTATGCCGATTACGACCCTTCTGCCTTCCGCCAGCACGTCGCGCGGTTCTCTTCGCCGGTCTATCCCGGCGAGACCGTGACCATGGATCTCTGGAAAGACGGCAACGTGATCTCGTTCGAAGCCAAGGTGAAATCGCGCAGCGTCACCGTGATCAAGAACGGCAAGACGGTGCTGGGTTAGCCGCTCTCGTGCCCCGGACGCAGCGCAGCGCTCCTTGGCGGTGCGTGCAGAGCCGGGGCCCATAGGCTGCGACAACAAACTGGATCCGGCTCTGCGACGCAGCGTTTCACGCTGCATCGCGTCCGGGACACGAAGAACAACAAACAGGGAGAAGCCACCATGGGACTACTCGACGGCAAGGTTGCGCTGATCACCGGCGCGGGCGGCGGGCTCGGTGAGGCCTACGCAAAACTGTTTGCGCGGGAAGGGGCCTCCATCGTCGTCAACGACCTCGGCGGCCCGCGTGATGGCTCCGGCGCCGACACCTCGATGGCCCAGAAGGTGGTGGACGCGATCAAGGCCGACGGCGGCAAGGCGGTTGCCAATGGCGCCGACATCTCCACCATGGAGGGCGGCCAGTCGGTGTTCGACGACGCCATCAAGCACTTTGGCCGCGCCGATATCCTGGTCAACAATGCCGGCATTTTGCGCGACCAGACCTTCGCAAAAGCCTCGGAGGCCGACTGGGACAAGGTCATCAAGGTCCACCTCAAGGGTACCTTTTGTTGCACCCTGCCGGTGTTTCGCTGGATGCGGGAAAATGGCGGCGGCGTCATCGTCAACACCTCCTCGACATCAGGGCTGATCGGCAATTTCGGCCAGACCAATTACGGCGCGGCCAAGGGTGGCATCTGGGGCCTGTCCAACGTGCTGGCGATCGAGGGCCGGAAGTACAACATCCGGATCTGGACGCTGGCCCCGGGCGCCCTGACCCGTATGACCGCAGACCTGCCCCGCTATAAGGAGAACCCCGGCGCGGCGCTGGGGCCGGACGGCATCGCGCCGGCCGTGCTATACATGGTCAGCGACTTGTCGGGCGACCAGACCGGCAAGGTGCTGGGCGTGTCCGGGCCGCGCGGCGTGCGTGAAATGCGGATGATGGAAATGGAAGGCTGGAAGCCGCCGCACTCGGGCTGGAAGGCCCAGGACATCGTCGATCATGCCAAGGAGATCTTCTTCTCCGAGGAGCAGATCAAGATGGGGGCGAGGCGGTTTTAGCTTTTCTGTCATTCCGGGGCGTGCGAAGCACGAACTATGGTGCGCAATTGCGCACCAGGGTTCGGCTCTGCGAGCCGCCCCGGAATGACGACAGATGAAAGAGGCACTAGATGAAACTCACCGCCGACGCCAAGGGCACCTTCGCAATCGCGCCGACGCCGTTCCACGACGATGGCCGGATCGACGAGCGCTCGATCGACCGCCTGACCGACTTCTACGAGGAGGTCGGCTGCGACGGCGTCACGGTGCTCGGCATCATGGGTGAGGCCCCCAAGCTCGATGCCGCCGAGGCCGAGCAGGTGGCCGTGCGCTTCGTCAAGCGTGCCAAGAAGATGCAGGTGATCGTCGGCGTCTCCGCGCCGGGCTTTGCCACCATGCGCTCGCTGGCGAAGGCCTCGATGGATGCCGGCGCGGCCGGCGTGATGATCGCGCCGCCGCCCTCGCTTCGCACCGACGATCAGATCGTCGGCTATTTCAAGCAGGCGGCGGAAGCGATCGGCCCCGACGTGCCCTGGGTGCTCCAGGACTATCCGCTGACGCTCTCGGTGGTGTTCACGCCTGCCGTGATCCGCAAGATCGTCATGGACAATCCGAACTGCGTGATGCTCAAGCACGAGGACTGGCCGGGCCTGGAGAAGATCTCGGCGCTCCGCAATTTCCAGAAGGACGGCTCGCTTCGCCCGCTCTCGATCCTCTGCGGCAATGGCGGCCTGTTCCTGGATTTCGAGATGGAGCGCGGCGCCGACGGCGCCATGACTGGTTACGCCTTTCCCGAGCTTCTCATCGACGTCGTGCGCCTGTCGAAGCAAGGCAAGCGCGATGCTGCGCATGATCTGTTCGACGCGCACCTGCCGCTGATCCGCTACGAACAGCAGCCCGGCGCCGGCCTTGCTGTGCGCAAATACGTGCTGCAGAAGCGCGGCGTCATCGCCTCCAGCGCCCAGCGCAAGCCCGGCGCGACCATCACGGCGGCGGCAAAGGCCGAGGTCGAGTACCTGCTGTCGCGCGTTGCCCGTGTGGACAAGCGCGCCAATCTCGGCCCGCAATCCAGCGCCGCAGGTTAGTTGAATGGCCGAGACATCAGCATCACGCCCGGCATCGACGATCCTCCTGCTGCGCGACGGCGCGGCACAGGAAATCGAGGTCTTCATGATGGTTCGCCATCATCAGATCGAGTTCAACTCGGGCGCGCTGGTGTTTCCCGGCGGCAGCGTCGATGCCGGCGACAAGGAGATCGTCGCCCGCTCCGACCTCTATTCGGGCGGCGAGGGATTGAGCGAAGCGGACCGCGGTTTTCGGATCGCCGCGATCCGCGAGACGTTTGAGGAAAGCGGCATCCTCTTGGCGCGGTCCAAGGACACGGGCACGCCAATTGATGCCAAGCGCGCCGGCGAGATCGCCGATGCGCACCGCGTTGCGCTCAACGAGCACAAGATCAGCTTCCTCAGCATCCTCGCGGACAATGGCCTCCAGCTCGCGCTCGACACGCTCGTGCCTTACGCGCACTGGATCACGCCGGAAGGCATGCCGAAGCGTTTCGACACCTGGTTCTTCCTGGCCGCCGCACCGCCGGACCAGCTCGGTGCCCACGACGGGCGGGAATCCACCGATTCGATCTGGGTCTCGCCGCGCGAGGCGGTGGCGGGTGGCGAGAGCGGCCGCTTCAAGCTGCCGTTTCCAACCACACGGAATTTGATCCGCCTCGCCAAGCAGCCGAACGTGAGCGCGGCGCTGGAGCACGCCCGCGGCCTGTCGATCGTCACGGTGATGCCGGTCATGACCAAGACCGACACCGGCCGCCAGCTCCGCATTCCCCGCGAGGCCGGCTATGATGGCGAGGTGTTCGAGGTCGGCGCCGTCGGCTAAGACACTTCGACACGCAACGAACTATTGGTGCCTGCGAGGCCGCGCTGGTCGTCGAGCAACCCTGGACGCTGTCGCCTTCGCTGAGCTCAGTGCTGGCGCTGTCCGCGCTCGCGGTGTTCTCGACCGCAGCAGCGTTCGCGATCTACTTCCGCCTGATCCAGACCCTGGGCTCGGTCGGCGCCACCGCTCAGGCTTACTTGCGGGTGCCCATCGGGGTCGCCATCAGCGTCGCCTTCCTCGGCGAGACCTTGAGCCGGACCGCCTGGACCGGCTCGGCCTGCGTCGTCGCGGGCGTCGCCGCCATGACCATCCCGGCCCGCAGGGCAGCCGGCGTCAAACTGTCGTAAGGCAGAGGCTGAAGAGGGCGGCGGCCCCGATATTAAGGATATTCCGCGTCCCGAGCCATGTTCCCCCCGGGCGGCAATACGTCGTATATTGGCTCTCCAGTAGCCCGGTCCTCAAACCACCAATGTCCGCCGAATTGACGCCGCTCCCTGAGAAAAGGCGAACATTCTCGCTCTCCATCGGTCAGCTCACCTTCGGCAGCTTTCTGTTGGTGCTGGCCGTGATCATCGTCACCTCGACCGCGAGCGTGATCGCGATCCGGCACATCGACACGACCTTCGCCGAGTTGCAGCGGCTGCAGAGCGTCGGCGACCTCGCCGAGGACATCGACCGCCGCATGAACGAGCTGCGGCTCGCCGCGCGCGATTTCGTCACAGATCCCGGCGCCGGCATCCAGTTCCAGCAGGTGGGCGAGGCGGCCTCGACGCTGAGTGACATCCTGAAGAAGACCCGCATCGAGCTCGCACCCGAGCAGCAGGACATGATCGACGGGGTCACCGAGCGGCTTGCGACCTATCGCAACGGCCTCGAGCGGATCTCGACGCTGATCGACCGCCGCGGCCAGCTGCTCGCCGGCCTGCCGCCGCTGCGCGACCGGTTCGACGCGGCGGTCGCAGCCACCGCGGACCGCGAGCTGGCCTCGCGCCTGTCAGAGGCGCAGAGCCGGATCGCGCTCGGATTGCTCGCGCGTAACCCGTCGGCGGCCGAGCAGGCCGCACAGGGCATGCGCGCGATGGATATCACCGATCCCAAGCTCAAGGTGGCGGTGAATGATTATGCCGAGGCGATCATGGCGGTCGCCGTCCGCGAGCGTCAGATCGCCGATATCGACCGCGAGGTGCTCGGCACCGAGGGACGGCTGATCGGTCGCGTCACCGAATTGTTGCGCGAGGTCAGCGCCCGCCGCGGGCACGTGCTGTCGCGCGATTTTGCCCGCACGCTGACGGAGGCGCGATGGCAGAGCATCGTCCTCGGTACGGTCGGCGTGCTGATCGGCATCGGCGCTGCGTTGTTCGTGGTGCGCAGGACGGTGCGTCCGCTCGCCCAGATCGCGCGATCCATTCGCGCGCTTGCGGCCGGCCGGAAAGACACGTCAATTCCGTCCGCCGACCTCGAAAACGAGATCGGCGACATCGCGCGGGCGGCCGAAGTGTTCCGCCGCGCGCTGGAGGAGGCCGACACGGCGCGCGAGGCGGCCGTGCGCGCGCTCACCGAGCAGCGCCTCGCCGAGGAGAGCTACCGAAAACTGTTCGAAGGCTCGGTCGACGGCATCTATGTGACGACGCCGGCCGGTGACCTCCTCAACGCCAATCCGGCCCTGGCGCGAATGATGGGCTATGACAGCCCGCAGCACCTTATCGACAGCATCAACGACATCGCCCACACGGTCTATGTCCATCCCGAGGCGCGCGCCGAATACCAGCGGCTGATGGCGCGCGACGGCATGGTCCGCGAATTCGAGTATCAGGTGCGCCAGCGCAGCGGCAACATCCTCTGGCTCTCCGACAGCGCCACGGGCGTGCGCGACGAGCAGGGTAACATCGTCCGCTACGAGGGTACGCTGCGCGACATCACCGACCAGAAACGCGCGGAAGACGCCATCGCCGAAGGCCGGCGCCTGCTCCAGCAGGTTATCGACACCGTGCCCGCGGTGATCAACGTCAAGGACCGCAATCTGCGCTACGTGCTGATGAACCGCTATATGGCGGGCATCTTCGGCATCGAGCCCGGTGACGCGCTCGGCCGGACCACAGCCGACCTGATGGCGCGCTATGGTGCGGCCAAGTCCGACGAGAACGACAAGAGGGTGCTCAAGCTCCGCAAAGGGCTCGGCTTCTACGAGGAGGAGTACCAGGATGCCTCCGGCAACATGCGGCAATGGCTGGTCAACAAGCTGCCGCTGCTCGATGCCGAGGGCGAGATCGAGCGGATCGTGACCGTTGCGCTCGACATCGGCGAGCGCAAACGCGGCGAGCAGGAGATGCGCAAGGCCAAGGAAGCCGCCGAAACCGCGCTGCGCAATCTGCGCGAGACGCAGGCCTCGCTGATCGAGGCGGAGAAGCTCGCCGCGCTTGGGCGCCTCGTCGCCGGTGTCGCCCACGAGGTCAACAATCCCGTCGGCATCAGCCTCACGGTCGCCTCCGCGCTGGAGCGCAAGACCGCGATATTCACCGCCGAAGTCGAGCGCGGCGAGCTTCGGCGCTCCACGCTCAACGACTTCCTCAACACCAGCCGCGATGCGTCCTCGCAGCTCGTCTCCAATCTCAACCGCGCCGCTGAGCTGATCCAGTCGTTCAAGCAGGTCGCCGCCGATCGCAATTATTCGGATCAGCGCACCTTCGATCTCGGCGACCTCACCGAGCAGGTGGTGATGAGCCTGCGGCCGGGCCTGCGCAAACACAATCTGACGCTCAATGTCGAGTGTCAGCCGGACCTGACCATGAACAGCTATCCCGGTCCCTACGGCCAGGTGCTGACCAATCTGTTCCTCAATTCGGTCGCGCACGCCTTCCCGGACGGTCGGCCGGGGACCATCGACATCCAGGTGCGCGAGTCCGGCAAGGACAATGTCGAGATCATCTTCTCTGACAATGGTTGCGGCATGTCGCTCGATGTCCGCCGCCGCGCCTTTGATCCGTTCTTCACGACACGGCGCGACCAGGGCGGCACCGGCCTCGGCCTGCACATCGTCTACAGCATCGTCACCAATCGACTCGGCGGGCGACTCGATCTCGTTTCCGAACCGGGCGGCGGCACCCGTATCCAGATCATCCTGCCGCGCGTAGCGCCGCTCGAACAGGCGGCGGAATAATCAGTCGACGTCGGCGAGCTTGTGCAGCGTCGCGCCGAAAATCAGGCTGGCCTTGCCGACCAGCGCCGTGCCCGTCATCTCCGCGCGCGTATCCGTGTGGGTGCCGCTGACGCCGATGCCGACCGGAGCAGGGCCGCCGAACAGCGGATTGTCGTCGCCCCGAGGCGACGTGTGCCGTTGCACCAGCATCTCGCCTTTGAAGGTGTTGTTGTCCTTCACCGTGTAGCTGCCGGTGTAATAGAGGTAGGCATCGCCGCCAAGAATCTTGCCGTCCTGGAAGAGAATCACGCCGCTGCCCTTGCCGACTCGACCATCGAGCAAGGTCACGTGAATTGAATAGAGGCCGTTCTTCATAACGTCCCGTAGGCCGGCCGCCATCGCCCAATGGCGTCACCGGTCCGCTTTTATGCCAAAGCCGATCCCCTCGCGCAACGCGGCAGTTTGCCGGTCGGTTGCGAGAGCCTGCAGCGCGAGCCGTAGTTGTCCCGGCTTGTGCGTGAGGTCGTCATGGCCCTCTGATGGTGAGGTGAGGGCCGCCGTTACGAATCAGAGTTGGCCCGCGAAATGCATAACCATTGTTGCACTGGCCGCGGGGTGCTGGAGCAAGACGAACGTGACCAACTGGATCGATTCCGGCGGCGATGAGCCGCGTCTGTACAGTGCGCTTCCCACGAATTGCAGGAGCGAGCAACGGCGGATTGGCGGTGCGATACGCCGACGAAACTTGACGAGGCTGACGTCCACCTTGACCTTGATTGCGCTCGCGGCCCCCTTTGGGCACGCGCGCGACCGTGGGCAGTTCGTCAACACCAATGCCGAATTGAAGGCATGGTTCGACAGTCTGCGCAGCGGCAAGGGACCTTGCTGCTCCGATGCCGACGGCTCGGCGCTCCAGGACTCCGACTGGGACAGCAAGGATGGGCACTATCGCGTCCGCATCCCGCGCTATGGCTACGCGCTCGATGGTCAGCAGCAGGAGCTCGTCTGGGTCGACGTGCCCGAAGAGGCCGTGATCTCCGAGCCGAACCGGGTGGGGCGCACCATGGTCTGGCCGATCTACGGCTACATGGGCGTCACCATCCGCTGCTTTATGCCCGGTAGCATGACTTAGCCGCCGGGGGCTCACGTCGCCCCGGTGGCATGCCTGAGACGGCCCACGCCGCGTAACGTCAGGTGTATTTCTTGTCGCGCTCGAGCAGCTCGATGGAGATGCCTTCGGGGCCACGGATGAAGCAGATGCGCACGCCCGGCCGGATGGTCGTCGGCTCGCGTGTGAATGTGACGCCCCTGGCCTTGATCTCGGCGGCGACGGCGTCGATGTCCTTCACCGTCAGACCAAAATGGTCGAGACCCTGATGCGGATGTGGAGGTGGCGGGTTGACGGCATTATCGCCGTCCAGCGATGCGATGAAGATCCTGGCGCCGCCGAGGTTCACCTCGAGCCGGCCTGGCGCGCGCACGATTTCACCACCGAGGATATCCCGGAGCCAGGCCGCCGTGGTCTCCGGATCGGGGCTGCGCAGATGGACGTGATCCCAAGTAACGGCGAATGGCATTTCGTATTCTCCCAGCCGGGTCGTTCGATGTTGCGGCGTATGTTAGTGGCCACGGCCGATGGTCGCTACGGCCTTGCCGACTCGCATGAAGCGCGGGAACCTTAATTCGTCTGCCGGATTAAGGTAAGCAGTGACAGGGTCCGTCGTTGATGGCGTTCGGCCGCGATCGGTAATGCAACCATGAGTGCCAGGCTCGACCGGATCGGATTGGGGCGCTTCGCGAGGGCCGGCGAACGACTGGCGCGAGCCGTAACGATCGCGAGCGTCTCGTTCGGCCGTAGCCTTCTGTGGCTGCTGGCGGCAATTATCGTCGGCTGCGGCATCTGGATGCTGCTGCCTCTTTCCAAAGGCAACAGTGCTGAGCCGGCGAGGCCGGAACTGGCGGCTGTTGAGACCGCGCCCGCAGGCGATACGTTCCCAGTGGCGCCGCCGGCGTCCGAAGCTCAGGTACCGGTCGCAGCAGAACTCGGTCGTCTCAGGATTTCATCGCAGACTTGGCGCCGCGGCGGCCTTGGCTCCAAAGTCCTGGTGACGTTCACGCTGCGAAACGACAATGACTATGCCGTAAAAGATATCGAGGTCGTCTGCGCCTTTACGCGGCGGGACGGCAGTCATCTTACCGACCGGAGCCGCGTGCTGGTGGATCCGGTCAGCATGAAGAGCCGCAAGACATTTGTGCATATCCCCATCGGCTTCGTTAACGTGAATGCCGATCAGGCGAAATGCTCGCTGGTTGCAGCACGTCGCGCTTAACTGCGGCGTGTTCCGGTAGCGGAAAAGTTACCCTCGTGGTCCTTGGCCGAAAAACCATGCATCGCCATTTGAACCGAACGGCTGGGGCCAGGAACCAATTGAAGGATCGCCTGTTGAGGCGGAGAGAGCCCACGCGGGGATGCGGGGGGCGGAGCGCGGCCGATGCCCATCTTTAGGTATTTCATTTTTGTCGGTGGAGCCTTGCTCGCACTGCTGTTCATGGCGGATTTCGTTTTCCCGGCGGCGCCCGTAGCGCAAGCCGTCGCGACCGCAAGCAACGAGCAGCCTCTGATCCGAATCCGGTCCGACCGTCATCTGCCTGAGCGCGTCGTGCTCGACACCAGCCAGCCGACGATTGCCGCACCCGCGGCAAAGACCGCCGCTGTTGCGGCTGCGCCCCAGCCGCCGGTACAGGAGGGTCTGTCGCCGGCGTTGGCCGAGATGTCGGCCAAGACGCGGGTTTCTCAGGCTCAAGCTTCTCCGGTGCACGCTCAGCCCAGGCGCAAGATCGTCAGGGCGCGTCCGGCGCCGCAGCCCGGTCGTCCCATGATGCTGGTCGCTCAGCAACCGCATTTCGGCCTCTTCAACACCACCTGGTGACGGCGTCGTCGACCCACCTCGATGGAGGCGGGAAGGGCTTTTTATTGGCCGGCCACTCTGCTAATTCGAACCGATCCGAACGCCGTCCGGTGCGCTGGTTTGTCGCCAGCGCCGGTCGGACGAATCTCGGTGGCCCGTTGCCGGGCCAGGCGCTCGTAGCTCAGCTGGATAGAGCATCGGATTTCGATTCCGAGGGTCGGAGGTTCGAATCCTTCCGAGCGCGCCAGTCCTCAATTGTCCGGCCCGGAGACATGGGTAACGAAACGTACCTAAGAGATGGGTGACAACCTCGTGCCGACCGGGTTGTCGCGGGGTTTCTGCCCCGGGGCGCGTGCGCAGGTCCGCCGCCCTTGAGGAGGCGGGCGCGGGTCGCCCACAGCCTCTTCAGGCGAATGTACTGGTGCAGGCTCATGCCACGCACCTTGCTGACGGCGCCGCCGACAGTCCGGATCGAAACGTCAAACTCGCGGGCGAGATCGGCCGCATGGATCGGAGCCGTCGGATAGGTCGCGACGTAATCGTCGATGCGCTGCACGAGCTCGATCGCGCGCTCGCTCTGCACGGGGGCGCTCCGATCCGACATCAAATCGATCTGAAATAGATCGTCGAGCGCGAGCATGCAGGCGTAACAGAAGAAGGACGTAAAGCTCCGTCGCTTCGTTATTTTGGAACGACAGTGTCGGCTGATCTCATCTTTGATCTAGATCAGATCTGAGGGCTCCAGGCCGGTGGCGGCCGCAGGACTCGCAAAAGCGAAGGGGCCCAGCGGGCCCCTTCAAACGTCACCAGCGGCGATAGCCGTAATGGCCATAATAGCGCGGACCGTAATAGCGCGGCCCATAATACCGCGGGCCGTAATATGGCCGTGGCCCGTAATACCCATAGTAGTTCGGGCGCCACCAGCACTGTCCCCAGGCGTCGCAGACCATGCGGACCTGCTCGACGCCGGAGGCCTGCGGTCTCGCAGGTGCAGGCGCGATGGGCATGGCGGATGCCGCCGACGTTGCCGCGAGGCCGCCGAACAGGGACGCGGCGACGAGGCCAGTCTTGAAATTCATGATGTCTTCCTCCGCTTGCACGATGCAGACTATCGAAGCTGTTCTGCTCAAATTGTGGCGGAACCGAAATGTAATACTGATGAACAAACCTTCAGCCAGCTGGTCGGCCCTGATCCCAGCCCGCCAGCTGGCGTAGGCTGCAGGGCCAGACGGTCTCTTAGACCTTGATCTTGCGCAATTCGCAAGTTTGCCTTGGCTCTAAGTGTTGCCGACCTGGCGGCGGCGTAGTGCCTGCTGCCGAGCAAGGTGAGCTGGATGCGAGTCATTCCAAATCTGTCGATCTCGCCGGACAAGGTCTTCTTCGTCATCTCGAAATCGCGCCGGTCCGACAGCGAAGCGGCCAGGGGTGGTGTCGTCCTGGACTTCGGCGACGATGACATGAGCTCCGGCCGTGGCGGGCGCGGCCAAACCACCGACCGTGCGGAGCTCGCGGGCTTCATCCGCGCGCTCAACGTCGACGAGCAGATCGATCTCGTGGCGCTGACATGGCTCGGCCGCGGCGACGGCGATCTCTCCGATTGGCGCGAACTGCGCGCTCAGGCCGCGCAGGCGCACAACCAGCGCACTGCCTCCTACCCGATCGGCACGCCGATGCCCGCCGACTATTTGGAAGAGGCGATGACGCAGTTCGGCAAGTCCTTCGAGGAATTCGGAGAACAGCTCTGAGGCCGGATGCGGCGTCTGCAAGCGTCAAGGAGAAGTTGTGATGGACAAGATGAGAATGGAAAAGGGTGACTGGCTGGTCGTGTGCGACGGGCGCAAGGCGCTCATTCTGGAAAACCTCGGCGACGAAATGTTTCCGAACCTCCACACCAGAGAAGTGCACGAGCAGTCCAACCCCTCGACCGCCGCGCAAGGCAGCGATGCGCCAGGCCGGGTGCACCCGGCGGCCGGCGGGTCGCGCAGCTCGGTCGAGCAGACCGATTGGCACGAAGAGGCCGAGCGCGCCTTCTTGCGGGGATTGGCCGGCCGGCTCGATACTGCGGTCAGCTCCGGCGAGACCAAGGCCCTGACCTTGGTCGCCTCACCGCGCGCGCTCGGCATGATCCGCGCCGACTATTCGGATCTGGTGCGCAAAGCGCTTCAGGGCGAGATCAGCAAGGACCTCGTCAAGCTGCCGGTCTACGAGATCGAGAAGCAATTGCTGCGGTCTGGCGCCGCGAAATAGGACGCCCGCGGAAGGGACGCGCGGCGCCTCAGTAGCAGGGGTGCCGCCGGCCGTCCTGGCCGATATAGGCGGCCGCGCCGCGGTAGCAGTGGTTGGTCGACGGACCGTCGTAATAGGCGAAGGTGCCGGGGGTGATGCCGGGTCCGTAATTGTGCAGATAGCTGATCGGGTAGGGCAGCGGGTTGGCGTAGGAGCGGTGGTACCGGTGATGTCCGCGCGCCTCCGCGAGGCCAGGGGCCAGGATTGCAGCCGTCAGGGCCGCAACCGCGGCTACAAGCGTCAACTTGCTCATCTCGATTCTCCGGAACCCGCTCGAATAAGTCAGTCATTTATAGCAATTTCGGGCAGTCAGGCACGGCTCCGAAGGCCCGAAATCATGACCAGTCCCGCAGATTTCCGGGCAGGTGTGACAGAATTGCCGGACATGCGGTCGAAAGCTGCCCATTTTTGGCCTTTTCGGGATGCTTAACGAATTCCCCACACAAGTATGACCAAAGACTATTCGGTTGAGAATCCTGTCGTCGGCGCCAGGGATCATATTGCGGGGTCCTTCGAGCCGATCCATTCCTGAAGGCCATCGCCGTCACCTCGCCATGCGCATCACGCTTCTGAGCCTGCTGTTGCTCTGCCTCGCCGCTGCCGCGCCAGCACGCTCCGAGCTGCACATTACCCGCGACCATGGCGGCTACGTCGAGGAGTACAAGGCCAAGTACAAGCGCGTGCGCGAGAAGGGCGAGCGCGTCATCATCGACGGCATCTGCAATTCGGCCTGCACGCTCGTGCTCGGCATCGTGCCGATGAACAAGATCTGCGTGACGCCGCGCGCCAGCCTCGGCTTCCACCAGGCCTATTACGACAAGGCCTTCACCTTCGGCATCAAGGTCACCAGCGCCGAGGGCACCTCCGATCTCATGTCCTACTACCCCGACACGGTGAAGGACTGGATTCGTCGCAATGGCGGGCTCACCACCGACATGAAGAAGATCAAGAACGGCGTCGAACTCTGGAGGATCGTCAATCCCTGTCCGGAAGAGTGGTGAACGGCTGAGCTAGGCCGCTGTCGTCCGTCGCAGCGCAGCATCATCAGGACGAAATTCGCATTGCCGCATAGCCGCCGGTGAGGCAATGAGGGCGGCAATGAATCATAATCAAGAAGCCCTGACCGCCCGCGTCGCGCCGATCCTGTTCGTGCTGCTCTGGAGTACCGGCTTCATCGGCACCAAATACGTCGTCAACAACGCCGATCCGTTGACGTATCTCGCTATCCGCATGGCGATCGTGGTCGGCTTGATGGCGATCATCGCAGCCATCGCGCGGCCGAAATGGCCTGATCGCGCCGGCATTGCACACAGCGCGGTCGCCGGCATCCTGGTCCACGGCTTCTATCTCGGCGGCACCGCGATTGCGATCGCGCATTCGATTCCAGCCGGCCTTTCGGCCCTGATTTCGGGCCTGCAGCCGATCCTGACTTCGACCATCGCCAATCGGTGGCTCGGCGAGAAGGTGACGCCGGTGCAATGGGCTGGCCTCGTGCTCGGACTCGGCGGCGTCGTGCTGATCCTGCACAACCGTCCGATGACCGGCGAGGCCGGGCTCGGTTGGCTCGCCTCGGTGGTCTCCCTGATCAGCATCACGCTCGGCACGCTCTACCAGCGCCGTTACTGCAATCACATCGACTGGCGCGCTGGCAATCTCGTGCAATACCTATCCGTCACCATCTTCTTCGCAATCGGCGCCTTCCTGTTCGAAGATCGCGTGGTGCACTGGACGCGGGAATTCGTGCTGGCGCTCGCCTGGCTCGCCGTGGCGCTCTCGATTGGCTCTATCGGGCTATTGTACTGGCTGATCCGCCATGCCGCCGCAACCTCGGTCGCGAGCCTGTTCTACCTGGTGCCGGCCGTGACGGCGCTGATGGCCTATCTGCTGTTCGGCGAAAAGCTCGACGCGATTGCCATTGCCGGAATGGCGCTCTGTGCCGCAGCGGTCTTTGTGGTCAATCGACGCTCATAGCAGTTTCCAGCACTCACACCCCTGACGTGTGTTGACCGTTGCGTGCTAGAGTGGAGCATTCAACCCATTTCTTTTCAGCACGGTGAGGTCCATGACGAAAGCACGGCGTGCACTGCTCGGCAGGTCTATGAAGCCGGTCCGGATTGCCTGTATCAACTACGCAGAGGAGATGATGAGCGACCGAATGATGGGAAGGCTCACGGCGGCGCTCCAGAAATGCTACGACGAGCATTTCCTCCCCGTGTGGGGCTATCCCGTCGATCTCGACGTCACCCGCAAGCCGAAGCCGACGGACTGGCAGCTGGTCTATTTCGACGACGCCACCCACGAGAACTTCCTCGGCCGGCACGAGCTGACGCATCAGGGACAGCCGATATCGAAGATATTCCTGAAAACGCTCGGCGAGGACGAGCCGGTCAGCCTCGCCGCATCGCACGAGCTGTTCGAGATGGTGCTCGACCCCATGGCCAATCTGTGGGCCGACAAGACCCGGCACACCCAATATGCCTACGAGGTTTGCGACGCCGTGGAGGAGGAGTCGTTCATCGTCAGCGGCTTTCCGATGTCGAACTTCGTCTATCCGTCCTGGTTCGAGCCCTTCGAACATCCCCGCGGCACCAAGTTCGATCATATGGGGTCGCTCAAGGCGCCTTTCACGATGACCGAGGGCGGCTATGTGATCAAGAAGGTCAACGGCAAACGGGTGATCAAGCAGTTCGGCTCACCGGAAAAGCGGAAGCGCTTCAACGCCGAGGACCGGCGCGGCCATCGCAGTGAATTCCGCGATCCCAAGGGCAAGCACCATCCGGGCCGGCGCGCAGCGAAGCGACGAGGGTAGGCGTCTCCGGAGCCGTCTCCGGGCGCGCCCACACCGCCTGCCAGGGCTGCCGGATCGGCTTCGGAGGTAAGCCTTCAGGGGCGTCCTCGTTTACGTTTTGGAAAGTATTGCGGCGATGCGAACGGCCGCTTATGCGGCCGTGAGCCGATTGCACGAATATGCAGGAATTACGGGGGCCGGGCGAGAGCCTGCATTTGAAGGCCTTGGTGGAGAGCTTCCTCGACCGCGTGTACGCGGCGCAATTCAGCCCGGTCATTCCGGGGCGGTCCGTAGGACCGAACCCGGAATCTCGAGATCCCCCGGTGCGCGATTGCGCACCTGAGGTCTGGTCCTTCGGACCATCCCGGGATGACTTTGGCGGCCGTTATACGCGACCGCCAAAAGTCACTTCGGCTGCGGCACGATGCGAATGTAGGGCTTCGGCTCCTTCCAGCCCTGCGGGTAGATCGTCTTGGCCTCGTCATTGGAGACCGAGCCCGCAATGATGACGTCTTCGCCCTGGGTCCAGTCGGCCGGCGTCGCGACGCGATGCTTGGCGGTGAGCTGCAGCGAGTCGATGGCGCGCAGGATCTCCTGGAAGTTCCGCCCGGTGGTCATCGGGTAGACCAGCACCAGCTTGATCTTCTTGTCCGGCCCGATGACGAAGACGTTGCGGACGGTCTGGTTGTCGGCCGGCGTGCGGGTGAGGGGATCGCCCGAGGTCGAGGCGGGCAGCATGCCGTAGAGCTTGGAGACGTTGAAATCGGTGTCGCCGATCATCGGATAGTTCGGCGCTGCGCCTTGGGTCTCCTTGATGTCCTCCGACCATTTGGAATGACGGTCGACCGGATCGACCGAGAGGCCCATCAGCTTGACGCCGCGCTTGTCGAACTCCGGCTTCAATTTGGCGAGAGCGCCAAGCTCAGTCGTACAAACCGGCGTGAAGTCCTTCGGGTGCGAGAACAAGAGTGCCCAGCTGTTGCCGATCCAGTCATGGAACTTGATCTTCCCTTCGGTAGTCTCGGCTTCGAAGTCGGGGGCGGTGGCGCCGATCGGAAGTGTCATGGTTCTACCTCATCATATTGAATTTGCTTGTGAATTAATGTCTGGCCGTCGTACCCAGTATAATGGCTTGGCGAGGCCAAGTGAACGCCAAGTGAACCGGCTCAAGTAAAATGTGAATTCCATCTTTGAACAGCCGATTTCCTAGCACCTTTCTGTTACAGCGGCGCCTGCGACGAAACATCTCCACGGGAGCCGCACGGGACTCGATTGCCCCGATAATGCCTTTTATCACTTCCATCACGCCCGCCCGGCGCGTCCTAGAACCAAATTGGTCCTGACCGCGACCAATTGGCAACCATCTAGAGAAGTCGCGATCCCCATATCGAATCGTTAACCACCCCTTTACGCCGGTATGAAAATGCTGGCCGATCAGAAGAAGTCTGGAAGTGCACTATGTCTGCCGCTGCGCCTAAGCCTACCGAGTCGTCGTCTCTCGAACCGTCCTGCCGCGACACCGCGGCCCATGCGCTGAGCATTGTGCGCGACGGCGTGATCACGGGCGAAGGCCCAACGACCAAGGGAAGGGTACATTTCTCCCGTTCGCTCGATGCCGACGACGCCGCCTGGTGCATGCGTATCCTGACCGCGACCGCCGTCAACGACCAGCCCGTCAGCCGCGCCGAGGCCGAAGTTCTGTTCGAGATCAACGAGGCCGCGACCGAACGGACTGACGGTGGCCGGTTCGACGACCTGCTCGCCAAGGCCATTGCCCATTATGCCGCCAGCGCCTCGGGCCTGAAGGTGCCGCCGCGCAGCGTCGCGCTGTCCGCCGACACCGAGATCGAGAGCTGGGCGCCGTCCTATGCCTCCAAGGTCAACAGCGAGATGCTGGAGTGGATTGCCGGCCAGATGCGCGGCAAGCGCCAGAACAACCGGCGCCTCATGGCGATGGTGGCGACCTTCCTGGGCGCCACCGCGCTGCCTCTGGCGGGCCAATTGCCGAACGTGTTCGACATCGGGATGTAAGAGACTGGGCATGTAAGATCTTGTGCGTCACTCGATGACGCGCGGGAACGGCGGGGTCATTTCCCTGCCGTTTTTTGTTTGACGGCGTCAGGCTCGAGTCCCAGCGTGCGCCCGGGAAAACCGGCGGCATCGAAATAGCGCTGGCTGCCGACGCGCTGGAAGTTCAGCACGGTCATCAGGCCGCCCTCGGCGGGCTTGGACTTCAGCGTGCCAACATAGGCCTTCGGTACGATGCCGTTTGGCATGGCCTCCGACATCACGCGGCCGATCAGGCCACCATTATGCGAGCCGCGCAGGCCCATGAGCTGGGCGGCCGTCATGCCGACGTCGGCATTGCTGACCGGAATCTCGTCGACATAGCCAGCTTTGAAGTCCGGCCCGATCGCGGCCATGAAGTTCATGGTGTCGCCCCGGCTGAAGCTGCCATGCATGCCCTGGCCCTGGCGCAGCACGGTGTCGGCCACCTGGACCGAGCAGTTGGTCGGCGCCTCGCCGCAATCGCTGGCATAGGAGCGGAAGTTGACGACGATCGACGGCGTCGGCGTCGCCGCCTTGCCACGCAGATTGATGCTCGACAGCGGCAGCGTCCCGGGGAAGCGGCCGAGCGAGTCCTCGACGAACAGGCCGGAGACGTAGTCCTGCTCGAGCAGCGCCTTGATGGTCTTCGCGGCGAGCTTCTTGTCCTTGTTGGGGAGGTAGATCAGGTCGGAGCCGCCATTGGTAGCGACGACGAGATCGGGCTTCTCCGGATCCTTGCCGAGCACGCCGTTGCCGGCCTTGGGATGCTTGTTGCCCTCGATCTTCGCGTTCTTGTCGTTGGGATCGAACAGGGGCAGGTCGAGCGCCTTGGCGAGGTCGAGCGCCAAAAAGCCCATCGGCAGAAAGTCCTTCGGCGTGTCGTCATAGCTGATCTTGGCCGAGGGGCTGGTCTTGCTTTCCTTGGATATGGTCGAGAAGCCGTGGTCGGCCTGGATCATGATGTTGGTGCTGGCGGCGAGCCCGAGCTCGTCCAGCGCCTTGCGGATCGTGGCGAGGTTGTTGTCGGCGTTCTTGATACTCGCCATCGAGCTCGGGCCGTTGATGCCGGGCATGATCTGGTTGAGGCTGTCGCCCTGGTTGTGCTGGGTGCCGTCCGGGTCGCGCGACCAGAACACCAGCACGAACGGCTTGTTGCGCGCCTTGAACATCGACAGCACCACCTTGGTGGCGACGTCGGCGAAATAAGCCTGCTGCGCGACGTTGGCGATCGTGGTGCCCGGCGTCTTGGCGTCTCCCGCCTTGGAATTGTCGCCGCGCGGCGGCGTGGCGAGCGGCAGGCCGGCCTTGGTCAGCGCGTCCTTCACCTCATCCGACAGCGCCACACCATTCTTGCCGCCGGTGGAATCGTCGAACACGACCGAATGCAGGCCCGCCTTCTCGGGCTTGTCGGTGTGGTCGAACTGGTAGGTCGGGCCGACCTTGCCGATCGCGGCGGTGCTGAAGCCCTTGTCGCGGGCCATCTTCAGGATGGTCTCTTCGTTGAGGTAGTCGCCCCTAAAATGCTCGTCGATGTCACCGAGCACGGCATCGTTCTCGATGAACGGGACCACGGTGTCGCCGGCCGGCGCCGAGGTGTAGCCGGTCCAGATCGTGTTGGAGAACACGCCGGTGTCGCCGAGATAGTGGCCGGTCGACATTGCCGAGCCGTTGGCCATGGTGAAGGTCGGGAAGAGGGAGTGCGGGTTCTTGAAGTTGACGCCCTTGTCGCGGACCTCGGCCATTGCAGGGGCCGTCTCCGGCGTCACCTTCAGCGCGCGCAGGCCGTCCGGAATGAACAGGATCAAATTGCGGGGCGTGTTGTTCTGGGCCGAGGCAAGTCCGGTGGACAGGACCGTCAGCCCGGCGGACAGCAACACCAGTGAACGGCGCATCAAATCTCTCCCTGCGATGAGGCGGCTCCCAGCTTCGTTTAGTTTCGCTGCATGACGGTTTTGTTACAAGCCCTGTTGGGGATGCAATAGGGCTGGGGAGGGGATGACGTTGATCTCGTGTCCCAGACGCGCTGCAGCGCGCAGCGGTGCGGCGCAGAGCCGGGACCCAGCAGGCCGCGGCATTTGCTGCAGCATGGGCCCCGGCTCTGCAGCGCAGCGCTAGAGGAGCGCTGCGCTGCGTCCGGGGCACGAGGCCTGAATCTTCGCGCACAGCTGCCTCAACATCGTCATTGCGAGCGTAGCGAAGATTCCATGGGGAGTGGATAGCGACCAGGTCTGAGGCCAGACTGAGGGTTGCTGAATCCATTCAACCTGGAGACGACGATGTTGCTCGATCATCCTTCCGACGGACTGGCCGCTATCCGCACG
>Ga0209389_1000653_pt1 | contig 21500 bp, 12 predicted proteins | sample CowpearedBW_FD_187526 | JGI IMG/M metagenome (GOLD analysis project Ga0209389, IMG submission 187526) | Root nodule microbial communities of legume samples collected from California, USA - Cow pea red BW (SPAdes) (version 2) | ecosystem: Host-associated > Plants > Roots > Nodule | place: USA...
ATTCCGGCATAGTTCTCCACGGCTGTCCTCCGTCTCTAGATGCTTGGGGCCGACTCAAGTCGTGACCCCGTTTCATCATCTATCGGGGGACAGCCACCATCATGACCCCTTGCTCGGAGCAGGGCCCATTACGGCATCTAATTGTTGCTAAGTCTGGGCCAATGGAGCAGGTGATGCCAAATAACGATGAGATCGAGACGAGATCGCAAGGCTCGGTGCCGCACGGCTATATACTTGGCGCCGGACAGGGTGAGCGCCTCATCCACTATCGTGATGGCGGCACCATCTTCATCAAGGTCGACCCCCTAAGCGGGTCCAATAATTTCGGCTTGGGCACACAGCAGCTACCCAAGGGCTCGGGCATTCCGGTTCACCGGCACCTCGGACAGGATGAAGCGTTCTATGTTCTGGAAGGCGCTGGCATAGTCACACTCAACGATGCGCCTCACCCCTGCGAAAGAGGTGGAACAATCTTCATACCTAAGAACACGTGGCATGGCTTCAGTAGTCCAGACCAAGAAATGGTTCTGCTGTGGATCATGGTGCCGCCCGGCCTCGATGGCTTCTTTCGCGAAACCTGCAGCCGACCCGGTGAACCGCGAAAGCAATTCACGCGGGAGCAGATCAACGCGATTGCTCTCAAATATGGGCAAGAATTCAGGTAGGCAGGCTCAAACATTGTGCCGAAAAACTAAGACACCTGAATCCAAACTGGCCGGAGCGGACAAGACTGAGTTGACACCCCGATGTCCGTTTGTAGCCCCGGAGCTGACCTTTGCCTGTGTGCGGACGGGGTCTGCTTTCGAAGGTAGAGCGAATAGTACTCAGCTGACAACGTCGGCCAATGGCCGGCTTATGCCATAACAACTGATAGGCGCGAAGCTATGGGTGTGCCTTCTAGGCAACGTGTCTCTCGCCAGATCGGCAGGGCGCCCACACGGTGGTTCCTTGATAGATCACCTCGGCCAAAATCGGCCTGTGTCCTATGTGTTGGAGAATGTTTCCGGGCACGATCGCGATGAAGCTGCCAGATGCATCGTAATGACCTTGCACTACCAACTCGGTGTCCGGCCGCGATGCAACCCAGAGTACGACGTTAACTACGCCAGACGTCACGACCTGCTCAGTGCTGTTGTGGCGCCCGCGAACATGTCCTCGGAACGCCTCGCCAGTTAGGGCCATGTCTGCGATCCAAGTCTTGTGGCCGGTGCGCAAGTGAAGGCCAGCACCCCACACTAATTCCTTTGAAGAGCAGTGGTTTGGGTTTTCGCGCGCGACGAAAGAATTGAATGAGACTTTGTTCGGTGCTTCCATGCCGCGGCCGTAAATGCGCTCGAACTCGGACCCCTTCTGAGCATCGCCAGCTAGCGATTCGTAGCCGATCGGCATCGCGCGGCTTGCACCCGCTGGCAAACTTACCCAGGCGTTGCCGATATAGAGACGAAAAAGGTCGTTGTTCTGCTCCGCCAGAGTCAGATAAGTCGCGCGGCTCGGCAGCGCGTTTGTTATACTAATTCCGGTCCAGCGTCGCTCCGACGGAGAGCTTTCGCTGACGGTTGTAGTATCGAAGTTCGATTGTGCCCAATTATTGAAAACGACGATCTCGTTATTACTGGGGTCGCTCGGGTCAACGTAAGCGTCAACGCTCGCTCGTACACAAAAGTGCTCCACTCCAACACCATCGATCTTTAGATCTGCGGGAACATCCCAGTCCTGGGTGAAGGTCACAGTGCTGAGCCCGGGAATATCCTGCCGCGCGGGATCCGGCAGCTCGTTCCAGGTGCCCGGGCTAGTCGTAAATGGCAGCCAGGACAAGCCTAACCGGACATTCTTCGCCGCGAGCGAGCCGGCGTTATTCACCCGCACAATGATCTGATGCCGCCGTCCTTTGACAAGCTTGTTTTGGCCGCCAGGCCCTTGAAGATCGACGTCAGGGCTCTTCCAGTCGCCGCGACCTGGTGCTGGTCTGATCTGCAACTCAGGCCTATGCGCGGCGATATATTCGACATTGACACGCGCAGCGTTGGGATCCGCTGGATCAATTTGATCGAGCACCAAACGGAAGTCATGCTGCCGCGCCGGATTGGTCACGTCTGTCTCTTCGTAGTCTTCTCCACTTGCTTTGAGAATGGGTCCGTTGCCGTCGGCGTCCACGCCTAGACGCAGGATCACCGGTCGCGCGGGTTTCGCGGCGCCGTCCGCTCGCACATCCGTCCCCAGCACAATCTGCGCAGCCCCCGCCGTGGTGTTGAGCTGTTGATCCGTCATCTCGCCGCCCTGTGTCCGGCGGTACTCGAAATAGTAATTCCAACCGTCTGCCACGCGGACCTCGATGGCAGCCTTGCGCCCTGCAGGCGGCCCGCCGCGTGCTAGCGCTTCCACCGCGTGCAACGTCACAGCACGGCCGCTGGGGTTCTTGCCGAAATCGAAGGTTTCAATCCACGATGGATCTATCCAACCGAGCCGCATCTTGTTAGCGATCGACGCCTGCGGCAACGTGAATTCGGACCCCATGAAGTCCAATTCTCCAATAGCGCGTGCGTCTATCTCGGCAGGGAAATCGCCACGTTGATATAGGTCCTCGAGCCCGAGAGTATGGCCAAGTTCATGGCAAAGCACCGTCGTAGAAGGCAGCGCTTTATCGGCTGGACTTGCCGATGGCATGACATCGTTGATTAAGACGATTGGCTTGTTTTCGAACGTGGTCGAGAATTGCGACTTCCAGAAGAAAGTGGCACCACTGGCCTGTGGCCAAGCGAATGTCGCCGGCAAGGTGATTGGCCCGACGTCAATTGGCCCCTTCGAAGCCGTCTTTACGATAAACACCACCGCATCCGTCCGCGGTAGGAGGCTTGGCCCTTCGCCGTTATCGGCCAGGAAGCTACACAAGGCTGTTGCGCAGGCTTGCCAGGTTGTGGCCTTCGGATTCCAGCCGCCCCAGTCATCACCCGACGAATTTGGTTCGAACGCATCGCCCCAACTCAGATCGAGATGCACTGGGCCAATCGCGCCGTTAGTGGCTTCCGAGATGGTGGTGCCGCGCGGCCGTAGTGGACCCGCCGTATCGAATAGCGACATCTCCTCATAGAACTGCTTTACACACTGTCCTGGGCCTAACAGGTGGGAGGTCCACAGCGCCTGCAACGCGGGAGCGTCCGCATCGCTAAAGCGACTCTCCTTCAGGTCAATTAATACGAATAAGACATTCCAGGACTCAGGTGCGGCAAGTACGTTTATATTCTGCGGACCGATGGGGCCGCCGCCCCAAGAGCCGCGGGTGAAAATTCGCTGTTTTCCCGTAACCGCTATCGGCGGGCCGATCTCGTCGTCCGGCCAGTGAGCGGTAACACGAAAACGAGCCCGCCCTAGCGTGCTGGCATTTGCGACAAGCCTCGCGGTGAGATGATATTCACCTGGGCGCGGGCCAGCTCCCAAAACGATGCGTGCAGCGCCGTTGTCAGCATCCGGCTCGATCCCAGCCGAGACAAAACCCGCGTCTGGCCCCTCATCGATCACGAACTCGACATCAGTCTTTGCCAATCCATGACTAAGTAGGTCGACCTCAATTCGGGCGTAGCCGTTTACAAATAGGGGAGCGGCCGACATCGAGATTTGTAGCGTTCCAGGATCCAGACCCCACTCGATTGCCTCGACGTGATCAGCGGTGACAGCCAACACGAGAGAATGCCAGTGAGCCAGGGCGAGTGCCGCGCGCGGTAGCGATTGGCTCCCAATAGTTGTGCCGGTGCTTATGTCTAGAAGCGTGAGCTGGCCGAAGCCGTGAGACGTCAACACCGCAGGCGAGCCGCTCAGGGGGGCTGCCAGGATGGCAGAAGTATCATCCGGCACGTCTATAGGACCACTTGTCTCAAGATCTTCCATGCTTACTGCGATGATGCTTCGATTCGGCGCACCATCCTGCAACACAACTGATTTGTTGGAAGCCGCATCGAAACACAGAGCGAGCGGCTGACTGAAACTGTCCATCAAGATCTCAAGGGCGCCACTCTGCTTGTCCAAAGTCAACAGTTCGCCGCCCGTGGTAAGTATTGTCAGGTCCGTTGAGTGGGTGGACGGCGCTGCGCCAACAATCGCTCGGCGCAAGTCCGCTTTTTGGACTGCTGAGGCTCGACTTGCGTTCGCCCGAGCCGCCTCCCACACGAGCCCTGCCGCTTCGACCACGGTCAGCCCGAGACCGTTAGCGTCCAACACCAACCCGACCGGCGATTGATAGCCGATGCCAGCCAGAACTTCGCGACCATCCATGAGCCGAAGTGCCCGTATCTCACCAGCACCTGTAGCAAACCAAACTGTGTTATTCGGCTCGTCAAAGGCAAAACAACCAGCCGCAATCTGTTCACTGATAGGAAAAGACCATCCAATCATCGGATGTCTCCATCGCAAGAGTGGGCAGATAGAATCGCGATTGCAAGGAGCGGTGCGCGTTCCGCGAAATCAGGTGACGTAAGAGAACTGCGATAGTTCGGTACGTAAGCTTAACCCAAACGCACGCAATGCCAGTGTGAAATGGCTCACCTCAGACGAAGAAAAGAGAGAACAAAAAGCATGCGACTGGCGAAGCGTGACCAGAATTCCATAACGTCGGATATGCGCAGCACTTGGTAAAGACAAATTGCTACAACTTTTGAGCTACGAGGCCGGCATAGAGGGGTTGAACAGAAAAAGAGAAATGTCACCGTCGGGCTTTAAGCCGGAAGCGCCGTAAAATCTGGTGCGGAGAGTCCAATTGGCGGTGGCATTCTGGCTCGCGGTAAGAACGGCAAAGCCATCGCCCGGAAAGAACTGCGCCTTTGCCTCGCATCGATACTGCTGCGCTTGCCCACTCGGCAATGGAAAAGAAAAGTCAAAACGGTCGTTCGTGATGAAATCATCCGGAACGCTATTCGCGAACGTGTAAGGCGCAAAGAGACTAGAGCTGTGAATGGAGTGGAAGCCGCACTGCTTGCCTGTGTCGAGACAGGTCACGCGCGCCGTGACGAGGCTGCTGATGTGCTCATCACCTGACAAGAATACCAAACCTTCAACCTCGTGATCGCAAATAAATCTAAGCAGTGAATGAAGCGAGTGCGGATAGCCGTCCCAAGCATCTGATTGCAAGGCACTGGCGGGCTGCTTCATGACCAAACGTCGCGGCAACAATGCGGATGCTGTCATGACAAACTTAGGACGGTTTTTGTGCTTGGGAGCAACTAACCAGCTACACAGCGCTCCAAATTGTCTTGACCCCATAATTCTTTGCGTCCGCCAGGCAACAGCAGTTCGCGCCTCGCGCTCAGTTCGGGCGTCAGCAAGAAAGAACGGTATTCCCCGATGATACAGTTTGTGCCAGACATGGGGCTGGGGTTTCGGGGCCCCGCGTTCGTATAAGAAGTAGGCGGACAGTCCACGTTCAAGCACACTTTGACCAGTACGAGTTGCTTCGAGGTCCGGATCGTTCGGAGCCCAGTTATCGTTGATCTCGTGGTCATCAAGCATCATCTGCACTTCGAGGTCCATGCGCTGCATGACAGCTTTTGAGCCACGGCCTTCGCCGCGACGCTCGTGCGGAATGCGGAACCGCTCATCAAGTACTTTTGGATCGAACAGCCCTGCTGTGGCATCGACATAGATCTGATCTCCAGCAAGCAGTAGCAGGCTGGGAGAATCAGGTTTTCCCAGCATATCGCTGAGGGTCAACAGCGATGCGTCGGCTGGACCTCGCGGGAACTGCTCGGCAGCCGGCATGCGGTTTAAAATATCGCTTGGATAAAGACAGCTAGCGACAGCGAACGTCACGTCCCCTTGGGATAGTTTATCCGTGATCGCGCCACGCAACAGGCCGCCCCGCAAGTCTCCGATGGTGTCGCAGACGAGAGCTTCTGCTACCGCTCGAGCAATGGAAAAGTTTGAGGAGTTTACCTCGTGCGCCTTCATCAGACCCGGCCCGCGGGCGCTGCCCCCTATCCCTTCTGCCTGCTCATAGAGCAGCAGGATCAGGACTTCGTGGGCATGGTGGGGCCATTTCGCTTTCGGCACTTCAAAAAAGCGTGGCACTCCGATCTGTTGCCGCGGTTTGGTGATCGGTTCGAGCATGCAAGCGCCTGCCTGCAGGAGACTTGCGTCGTTCTCAGGTATCCCGACTTGTCCATCGGGTTGCAGAATGCGGAAATGCTCACCGACTTGCCGCACCGGGAGGACAAGAGCCTTGAGAGGAGATCCGCGGCCAGCGCCGTCGCATGCCTGTATTCGGATCATGCCGGCTTTCTCAAGGATCTGCGTTCTAACGCCATACGCCGGCGCAAACGCTCGGTAGGCCCTTGGAATGGGGAGCGTTGCCAGTGTTGGGGCGTCTGCGTCACGAGCGGGTGTCTGATCGGGGACCGCCAGATACTTCGCTATCACCCGGGATACGGTCTGTGCGTGCTTCCCAATGAGGCAGTCTTGATGGCCATGTCCGCTTATTCGCCACGTCAAGTATGAAGGGTTTCCCGCCGCCAGGCATTGGCTGCTTTGGTCAATCAAGCGCTCGATTTGCTCCGCCGTTTGCGACGTGGTGGTCTGGCAGCCGTTCGCGGCCTGTTCTGTGAAGTCACCCAACGCCAGTCCAAAACATTTCGAAAGCCACGAAGCAACAGAATGGGAGAGCATCCCAAAAGAGTTCAACAGGCGTTTGTTGTCGGACGCTGGATCGACTCTGAACGCTTCATTGAGATAGAGTACGCCAGCCTCCCCAAGAAGGTTTCGCATCATACTCAGCGTCGCTACATCGACCAAACCGTTTTTCTCTCCATGAATCGACATCAGCGGGAAATCGAATCGCTCGGAGATGCGGCTAGGCGTCACGTAATGATTCACTCCCCGGCGATCAGTGACGGTGTTGAAAGTCGCAAAATGAATGACCTGAGAGACAGTCTCAAGACTGATCGGACCGAAGAAATCATCCAGTTTTGCAAGCACACGTTTTGAGATGTTTCTCAGCGAAAAGGTTCGACCGTACAGGGCGTCCATTCGGTGCCGGGTCCCGGCCCACGGAGTAGCGCGAGGTAGCCAGAATGGATTCTCACGTCTGAATTCGTGTCGAGGGAGGGACATGGCAGCCAATACCCGATCGAGAAGCTGTCCACCAAGCGAAGCTGTCTCCTGAGGACTGAAGGCGTAGGTATCTGATGATACGAGTCGCCTGGCATACCGCATGATATAGGCTGCAAGGACGTTGGTTCGGCTCAGTATCATTACGGGTCCGACCTGGGACAGAACCACCCGACCGATCCTTTGGTGTAAGCGCCTTTGCCGCTGCCCATCCCCAAGCACAGCCATGCTGAACATGGCTGCTCCCATACAGTGAGCAACCACATCGACTTTGACGTCGCCCGAGGGCTGGCTCCCCTGTGCAGCAGCGATGTGTTCGATGGCGATAGGGATGTCGTGATCCGCCATGACCTCAAACGGCCAGTCGCCCGTGGCAGATGGGAGCCCAGCGCTACAGCGCATGTCCAACACCCATACATCACGACCTGCATCGTACAGAGTTTGGGCTAAGTTACCCGGCACGTCGGGATGAGCGAATGTCGTGCCGCTGGCGCTGTATCCATGGATGAGGAGAACTGGTCTTGTGATCTCGACGTTGGCGGCGCGTCGTAGCGAGCCATTGTAGCGGGTCAGCCGTATGCGCGCGGGGGGCGAAGCTAAGCCATCTACCGTTAGCCAATCCACCTCGGGTGGAGGCAGATCGGGCAGTCGTCCAGGCAGGCGTTCGGGCACCCGATCCGGTGGAGGGTCTGGTCGGCGAAAGCTCAGGGCATGGCTTTGCATCGAGACGCGAAACAGATAAAGCACGAAGGATAGCAAATCGATCAGCGACGACACGCCATCTTGCTGTTGCACCACACGCAACAAGGGAATCTGTTGGCTCGCAAGATATCGCTTATTCAGTCGCAAGGTAGGCCGCTTGCCAAATATCGGCCTGCATAATTTGGGAAACACCTCGATCGACATCTCCAGCAACTGCGTGAAAGGACTAGATGCTCGAGCATAGGTTAGCCGCTTGACTGCACGAATACGGCTTCCACTCAACGCACTAACGTCAAACTCAGAAGAGTGAATTACCTTGCCAACCGTCAAATCGTATTCAATAAGGCGGACGATTCCCGCGCGTGAGCACAAGGACAGCAATCCGGCGATAAAGTCTTTGGCCCGCCTATAGAAGGACGGCATAGGCCTAGGTCGATCTAGCTCAGGTCGTAAATGAAGATGCTCTTGAATGCGCTGCACTCCCCAGTGGACCCCATCTCGCAGTCCCCGATTAACGAACCAGGCATACACAGCTCGCGCAGTAGAAAGATAAGGAATCGAGCGTTCAGTCGAAAACAAGCGCAGCTCGCCAGAGACCTCCGCCTCTAGCGCGACATCTCTAGGGCCGGCTTTATCAGACACCGGATCGTAGTTTTTGTCCGGCTTGAGTATCTGAAGCCTTGCTTTGCTGGAGTTAATCTGAAACCCGCGTAGCTTGTTCGGGCGATATGCTGTCAAATCAGAGATCGCCGCTGGCTCGCTCGTGAGCGTTAGTTGTACTTGGCTGTCCAAACGACGCCCGTCACGCGTCTTAAGTCTTAAGCGCCCTCGTACTTGTTCCGTGAGCTCAATAAGCGTCGATTTCGGATTGGTGATGTTCGAAGGGAGGGCATACATCGGCCTCTCCGTTGGAGGCATCGTGGGCTCGTTCGTAATCCTTAGCCGACCACCAGTTAAGCGCCACTCCGCTTTGAGCTGCGTAATGGCACGAAGAGAGAGAACCGAGATTGTAAGTGCGGGATTGATCCCCAGAGATGTAGGGATAATTGAGCCATCTAGAACGACCAAGCCGGGATGCACAGAAGTCGCGCCTGAACCACCCGCGTCGAAGACGCGCCCGCAATGGTCAGTGACCCCCTGGCGGACGTCATTGCCCATCGCGCACCCCCCGAGGGGATGCACGGTAACGAGCGGTCCTCGCTGTCTGCCGAACAGACGCTCCAGCTCCTCTGCGAAGGGTCGCCAGAGGAGATTATTAACTACTCGCCCGCCGATCCTTGACTTCGCCATCAATTCTTTGAGCCGCCGATGATGTTCATCGAAGCGGCGGTCCATTCGAAGCGCTGGCCAGTGCACCGTGAGCAGCCCGTCTGCATCGTCGCACAAAGCTTTGTCGCCAAGCGTGAGCTCACCGTCCGCATCATCACGAGCAATCATCGCGAGCACGAGGGAGTGTTTCACTGCATCACGATTGACGGCTGCATCATCATGCTTTGGACAATCACGCTCGTACCGTCTCCACGGCCTTTGGCCTAGTTGATTAAGGACATCGAAGGATGTGATGGCTTCCTCGAATAGGCGCCGCAGGGGGCCAGGGACCGCCAAATCTTGAATCACCAGATCGGATTCGGGGTTTCCAGTCCTCAGATCAATCATCGCCGTGATCGTCGGTCCGATCGCCCGGGGTCCAGATCCCTTCTGCGCTGCGGCTGCCGGAGGCTCCGTTTCGTCGGCTACGGCATTGACAACTTCATCCAAGCCGTAGGCGGTGACGAGCATATCTCCATTTGCCGAAAACTTGCGGCCCAGTTGAGCCGAGAACCGAAGCGCACCCTGCGAGCGCAGCAATATTTCGGTCGATCCCAAGGTACCTGCCGACAGAATCAAACGCTTCGTACGAACTTGGAAAGGTGTCGATTGTCGGTCACGGAGGTGGTTATCGGTGTGATTGACATGGACAACCCATCCGGCGTCGGTGCATGGAGCAAAACGAAGGACGGTGGCTCCCGTCACGAGGCGGGCACCGCTCTGGTTAGCCAAGAACAGCAAATTTAGATCTAGGGAGTTCTTTGCGCCGTGGTTGCAACCGGTTGCACAATCTCCGCACATCGCGCATTCATTAAGCAACACTCCTGCGCTGTTTGGTCCGCTGGACGTGGAGACCGTTATTGGCAGCAACGTTGTCGTCGCAAGCCTGTTGAGCTGACCAGTTTTTTTAAGAAGCCCGACATGCGCCGCGGGAAGGGGGCGTGCTCCTACAGAGTGACGGAGTAGGCCCGCCAGCTCGAAAAGCGTCTCGTCGACACGAATAGCATGAGGCCAGCGCCCTTCACGGAACACCTCATTTCTCGGCATCTCCATAACGCCAGCATTAATAAGTGAGCCGCCGCCAAGTCCCGAGGCAACAACCGTAACGGCATCTTCGCTCGAGCGGACGTCATAGAGGCCGTCATGAGCTCCCATTTGACGTCTTGCATCGGGGGTCATGAACCGGACATGACCCGCTAAATCGGCCTGGCGAGACGGAAATGCGCCAGATAAGTATTCTTGTCCGCGCTCGAGAATGCATAAACGTAGTGGTTGGCCCGTCTCGTCGGTACAGGCGCTCAGCTCTGCAGCAGCAATTGCCCCGCCATACCCGCTCCCCACAATTACAACATCAAAGTCATACTCACCGTCTCGTTGTAACGTTGCGTTCGCTATCCGCGGATACTCATCAACCAGCGACTCAAGCCCACAAGACAGCCACGTTGTTTGCTTGCCAAGTGCGGAAGGGAGCTCACGAGGTGAATCTGTCGGGCACATAGCATGAGATCCTCAATCGGATAAACTTGGAATGTCCCGCGCCCAAACACGTGTGGTCCGGCTGGAACCGTAAAAAGACCATGCCGACAATGTTAAATTCGATCTTGGCGGCGCCTCATTTCAGCGGAGATCATCGCTCTGTCTTGCCGCAGCGAGAGCTCCTCCGCGGCTAACAAAGCCTGATTCCATGTGGTCAACGCATGATCCTTCTCACCGTCCAACCAATTAGAGACGCCTTTCCATAGACGGTATTGTGCTCTCCCAACGGGAAAGGCGAGGCTATATCGCTTAAGATCATAGAGAGCTTGAGTCTCCCACTCGCGCCACTGGTCGTATTCTCGCGCCAGGCCAGTCTCGCGGCCACGAAGGAGGACTTCACAAACGCCAGATATTCCCACAAGTATACTATGCGAGGTCGGGCGATGCATCGCGCGCAATAGCCGAAGCGTCTCATCGACGGCCTGGAGGCTCTCGTCATTGGATCCGACCCGCGATAACGCTAAGGCTAAGGATCCCTTCGATGACACAAACGCTGCAAGGTCAGCGGATCCGAACATCGCGGAGGTAATAAGCTTTAATAGATCGATCGCTTCGCGAGGTCTGTCGGCCTGGAGTGCACACAGGGATTTGCATCGCAACGCCCATATCTCTTGCTGGATGTTTCCGCTACTCTGAGCGCGCGATAAGAGTGCGTTCGCTGTCTCCTCCAAACTGGTCCAATCACCTCTATAAAAAAGAGACCAGAATCGAATTACCTGCGCATTAGACCATCGCAATTGATCGCCTGCCTGCAAACTAAGCTCTTGTGACTGCTTGATGCGACAGTCAACCGCCGGCCAATTGCAGTGGCCAACCTGCCAGAGAGCATCCAAGTAGCACACGTGTGAATGGATCGCCGGGTCACCCAGGCTTACGGCCGCGTGTTCGGCCTTCCTGATGAAATATTCGCAGATGCGACGAAGACCGACTAGCCCGAAGCCGGATGCGACTTGCGAAGATGCTATGGCCAGTTCCGTTGTGACTCCGGTCCGCTCAGCATGAACGACAGCCTCGATAAGGTGTCGCATGCTTTCGATAAAGCGAAGTTCGAAATAGTCGACCATTGCCGCTTGGCTATGGCATCGAGCCATCTCTCGCTCCCAAGCCAGCGCATGATCAGAGTATTTAAAGGTTCGTGGCGGAAATAGCTGCTGGAGGAGAAGCCTTGCCGCGCTTGCGATAAGACGACTTAATCCGCTGACGGAGGAACTCCGGACCGACTCTCCAGCTAGGGTAAGCGCTCGACGAACTGCGACGCCCTGAGCATGAATATCGCCCCGACAGTACTGAGCTTCGGCTAGCTGTATCCGCCGCCGCACCGCTTTCAGCTTTTGCTCCTTAGTCAAAACGGGTTGGCGGGATTCATGGCTGAAACATATGCTGAGAAAGGCCTCGACCTCTCGGAATGCGCCGACTTGCAACGCTTTGGCAGCGGCGATCTCGGCGTAGGTGACAGCCTTGTCGTTCTGGCCTGCGGCTTCGAAGTGCTGGACAAGAGCTGCTATGTCGCCGCCAACAGCTGCGGCTTCTGTTTGTTCTAGACAATCAGCTAGGGTCCCATGGAATCGTTGGCGCAGGTCTGCGGGAATTGAGCCATAGACAACATCCCTGATTTGATCATGTCGAAACTCGTATTCTCCATCGCTTCCGCTGCTCCGGATGAACTGTGCCGCGACAAGGAGTTCGAGATCAGAGCGAATAGCCTCTTCAGATGCATGCTTCAGCAGGACCTTGAGAGAGTTCAACGAAAACGATCGCCCGATGACAGCTGCGGCTTTTAACACCTCCAAGATATTGGGCTCAACTCGATCTATTCGCTCTCGAATAACCCGCTCGACTCCTTCGAAGTACCGAAGCTCGTCCAGTGGCCGAAGCGAGCGCCAGCAGCCGTCGCGAACAGCTACCAACCCCTCAGTCTTTAGAGTCAGTGTGATCTCCTCAGCGAATAGAGGATTACCACAAGCTAGCGCAGATATCCTATCCGCCAATTCGCGCTCCGGAGGGACTGTGCCAAGTACACGCGCGGCAAGCTCGCGAATTTCAGCATCATTAAGCTCTTCGATTGTCATGAAACGGCAGAAGCGACTTGGATCCTCCAAATCAGTTCCTGACGCGGTTGCTCTCGCCGCATCGGCACGTCGCTGTATGGCCCGGAGCTCTTCGGGCGCCTCCTCGGATCGCACGCACAGCAAAATGAGGATAGACGATCGGGTCGCGAGGACCCACTCGACTAGCCTCCAAGAGGCAGAGTCAAGCCACTGGCTATCCTCGAGAATCAAAATCAGCGGGTGACGGCCAATCGCGGCCAGTAAATCACCGACGAGCCGCATCGTTGCATCGCCCCGGTGGGCTGCCTGTAGGTGGCGCGTATTATCGTTCTCAGCAATCGCAACGTCTAACACCCCGCCCAGCAATGGTAGCCGTTCCAAAATTGCCAAATCCTCCTTCACGGAAGATCTGATCGCATCCAGGACGGTGCGGCCCTCTGTGTCCGAAGGTAAATCCAAAAGAGATGTCAATAACCGCCGCCATGGTAGAAGGGAGGTCCTACGATCATCGCGCTCGGCTCGTGCCACAGACACCATTGCTCCTGCAGATCGGAGCTCTTCAGCGAACCACGCGACCAACGTGGATTTCCCGATGCCAGCTTCGCCTTGAATGACCAAGAGCCTCTTGCCGCCATTCCGTACCTCTTCGAATGTACGCGCCAAAGCCTCCATTTCGTTGCGTCGACCAACCAGAGACGCGAACACAGAATTAGCTTGGTGCGGCTCCATGGGGCGAAAAACCGCCGCCATATTGCCGAGTCCAGCTAATTGAAGCGTGCCTTGCGGTGCAAACTTGAATGCAGTTCGGCTGGACCGCTCTGTCGGTGCGTCGCAGAGAACGCTTCTTTCGCTTGCCACCATTAGTCGTGCGGCACGATTGATTGGCGCGCCGTGCCACATGAGCTGGCGGCGGCGCGCGCTTCCAACAATTCCCAAAAATGCGTCGCCGGTGGCAACACCCGTCGATGAGGCAAACCCAAGCCGGTCTACAGTCTGACTAATGGCATGGGCGGCATCGACGGCACGACGCGGATCATCTCGGTGGAAATTGCCGCGGGCTCCAAATGCAGTAGAAAAGACAAGCCCCTTATCATCATAAAAGAACTCTCCTAGCGGACCACCTCGAGATCTCGCAATCTCCTGCAATGCTACACATAGAGCTTGATGTTGCGACAGCGCCGAGCGATCTAAGCAGTTGAGGCCAATTATGCGTGTGAAAATCGCGGAGACGGGTCTTATTTCGTCTAGCATCGACAGATCATCATTGATCTGGCCGAGGGCATCGGAGTCGAGCGCCAGCGGTCCGTGGATGTGGACTGGTCTCGAAGGTTGCAGGCGCTCTCTCAGTTGCGATGGTAGAAATGCGGTTAGCCAGTCGGTCGGGGCCCTGTGCACACGCGGGGTTTCCATGGCAGAGTGTTTCAGTGCAGGGACTGAGCCTGCCTTCAACGCGCCCTTCGCGTCATCAGAGAGTTCGTAACTCCAACTACGAGCGATGCCTTGGCACGCAGCAGCTTGGGCAACGGCTTGCCCGCCCGCTATCAGCTTCCAATCGGACTGACCACCCAGAGCGGCAGCCCAAAGTCCACCGGCGCCTATCCCGATATGAAGAGCTGGAGTAATTTCCCTGACGCCGCCTCGCCTCGTATCGTTGCCGCTCCGGCAGATAATAGTGGCGCACTCGATCGCTCTTCCGACAGCAGCGTCAAGATGGTCTGCTTCAGCATCCCAGTACGCCAGCAACGAGTCTCCGGCGAAGTACAGGACTTCGCCTCCGAGTTCTACGACGTGCTCGGCGCATCGACCGTATGAGTTGCTCAGAAGTCGCGGAAGTTCTTCAAGCCCCTCTCGCCCGCGATGCGCGAGTTGTTCTACGAGCGCCGTGTATCGCGATACATCGACGAACATCACGGCTGCGGGAAACCGTAGTGCCACTGGCCGGCGACCTTCGCTGCCGTAGAGCCGATCGAGCAGCTTCAGTGGAAGAAAATCATCAAGCAGAGAATGGTACCCATTCATGTTCTGCTTCCGGTATCCGCGCTCAGCGCGAGCGGATAAAAAACGCTTTAAATGATGTCTTGCGTGATCAGCGCCTGAAAAGTCCTGATGGCGAGCATCGTCGTCAGACGATCCATCAGAAGCCACTCTTTGTTGAAGCTACAAAATAACTACTACGCCTGCAACTGGCGCTCGGGTGTGAAATGGATCACATAGATCCGGTGAGGAAATGGCGTAAATTGCGGATCCTCGGCAGCTCCCATTCAAGCTGAGGGCGTCCCGAGTATTAATGATGATCGACTTAGCACGCTGATCATGTGCGGGCAGCTGCCGTTCGGGATGCCCAAACCGCTGATCTCTGCGGTCGGCTGCAATACTTGCAGAGCAGCCTGATGCATAATGCTCAGGGCAGCCTTTGACCCAACCGGAAGTCGATATCTGGACCACGACGCGGATCGCGTTAGTCAATTCCGACGGACCATGCATCGCTGCCTACAGCCGACATCATTCGGCCGATCGTATACCTCGGGGGTCGGTATTTCGGTTCGAGACCACGTAGTCGATCTCACCATACGTAATCCCAATATCCATCAGCTCTTGATCACTCAGTTTGCAAAGATCGCGTCGCAGCCGCTCCCATGTCCGCCACTCCTGAAAAGCGAACCACCAATTCTTGAAGGGGCTGATATTACGCCGCTGCGGTACGGTCGTCTGGACCAAGCCCGTTGTTTGAAAAATCGTGCTCATTGCAGCGTCCTCGGGTACCTTGTTCCCACCGAAACAAGCTGCCAAAATCCGGCCCAGCACGCTTTACGTGCTGCTTACATTTTCCTTTCGGGCGGCTTATTCTTTACTTTTCAAGCGTGGCTGGGTCGAGCCGGAGGTCGCCTAAGGGATTTCGCGTCTTGCGCTATCTCTTCGAAGAGTACGAACTGGATTCCAGCCGCCGCGAGCTATACCGCGACACAAGCGTTGTCGCCCTGGCACCACAGGCCTTTGATCTGCTCGACTATCTCATCCGTAATCGCGAGCGCGTAGTTAGTAAGGACGAACTCATCACGGCCATTTGGAAGGGGCGGTGCGTATCGGATGCTGCGCTGACGACCCGGCTAAATGCTGCTCGATCCGCAGTTGGCGATTCCGGGGAGAACCAGCGTCTGATCAAGACGCTGCCGAGGAAGGGCTATCGGTTCATCGGTACAGTGCAGGAATCCCACAGCGCTCCGACGGTGGCAGCAACCGACAGCGAAAGGACGGCGGCTAAACCTGACCTTCCGCTTCCCGACAAGCCGTCGCTCGCGGTTCTCCCATTCACCAACCTGAACTCCGATCCCGAGCAGGAGTATTTCGCCGACGGGATGGTTGAGGACATCATCACCGGCCTTTCACGGTCCAAATCGCTGTTCGTCATCGCGCGACAATCCACTTTCACTTACAGAAGCAAGGCCATCGACGTTAGGCAAGTCGGGCGCGAACTAGGCGTTCGGTATGTGCTCGAAGGCAGTGTGCGCAAGTCAGGCGACCGAGTTCGAATTTCGGGGCAGTTGATCGAGGCCACGACTGGTGCCCACCTTTGGGCCGACCGCTTCGACAGCCAACTCAAGGACATCTTCGATCTGCAGGACCAAGTCACGAGCAGCGTGATTGGCGCACTCTTTCCTCAATTGGAACGGGCCGAGAGTGAGCGCGCAAAACGCAAACCAACTGAAAATCTTCAGGCCTACGATTACTATCTTCGTGCACTCTCAAGCTTCTATCAATTCACCCGCGAACAAAACATTGAAGCTCTCAGATTGACCCGCCTTGCCTTCGACATCGATCCCGGATTGGCCGCAGCATACGCGCTTGGTGCTTATTGCTACTTGCAACGAAAGGTTTTCGGCTGGACGATCAACGCGGATCAAGAACTGAACGACACCCGACGATTGGCAACCCGCGCTATTGAGCTCGACAACGATGATCCAACTGTACTCGTGAGGGTCGGGCAGGCAATTGCCGCCGTACTATATGAACTAGACATGGGCATGGCCCTCGTGTTCCGAGCCTATGAGCTTAATCCAAATCTGGCTGTCGCGCGGTATACCATTGGCTGGGAACACATTCGGCGCGGCGAGATAGAAGCGGCGCTCAAGCAGTTCCATGCCCGAGTGCGTTTAAGCCCCATGGATCCGTTTCTCTTTCTGATGCAGACCGGAATAGCGGTTGCGCATTATTTGACAGGTCAATACGAGGAAGGCTCATCATGGGCCAAGTTGGCTGTGCTCAACCGGCCGAACTATCTAAACGCACAGTTTATCTTGGCGACATGCCAGGCGATGTCTGGAAGGGTCGAGGAAGCTCGGATCATTGGGGCACGCCTGCTGGAAGCGAGACCGGCTCTGCGCGTCTCTGCACTCGTTCCCAAGCTGGCTAGAATTTACAGGCCGGAACACCTGGAAAGGATCACGCTAGGTTGCCGCATCATGGGTCTACCCCCGTGATTAAGGACGATTGTGCGGAAAGGGATCTCATTCTGGGAGGACAGCCAGGCTCTAGGGTACTATGTTAGGACGGTAAGATAATCGAGGCTAGTCTCTCGAAGCGGACCTCAAGCCTTGGCCTCACGTGTGTGCGAGATGGCCTATCGACGGCGGTGACTTTAAGCGCTGGACTAACGCTTCCCGCGCGCTAGCTTGGTCCATACCGGCGACACCCCATCCCAACCACGAAGTCGGCCATAGAACCGCACCCTCACCCCGGCCTCGGTGAGCCGCTCGACGACGAGATGTAGCGCGATTACATCACCCTCTGACAGCTCAACGCAGGCACGCTTTCGAGACCACACCGCGCCCGGGAAGCGGAAGAGGTTATGCTTCAGCCATCGGCCGCCGCGCTCCGCGGCTGCAAGTCAACGTGTGCGCCGTCGCGCGGCCGCAGCCCGACATCCGGTCGCCAGAGCAAATTAGCAATCCAGCCCACTCTTCAGCTCCAAACTTTGCAACACCGGCTCCCGGCCGGCCGAGTCCCTGACTACTCCTTCCTCGATCGATCGCTAACCGCTGCTCCGCGTTCCTCTCGCGCAACGCAAATACCTAATCCTCAGTCTGAACCATCCCTGAGGGGCCGGTTGCGGTGGCTGGTCAAGCAACCGAAAGCTCCTTCCGCTGGTGGTTATAGATGACCTGGGGACGCGATGCGGGGTCTCCCTGTAGGAAAGCGTGCATCCTTCGCTCGATTGGATGGCGTCGGCGTCACTGCCATCGTGGCATCCATGCTCCCCTGACGATGACTTTCTGGTCCGACGGGCGCGCGCGGCAGCTTCGAAGCGCCTTCGCCAGCTACTCTCAAGATCTAGAAATTTTGACCAGATAGGCTCGTAGTGATTGCGGTGCGAATATCCGAGATCCTAGGGTGTTGCGCGAAAAATTGTCGTGCCGCAGCTGAGAAAGATTTGTACGAGCAGCTAGGGATCTCGAACTTTCGGTCAATGAAGAGGTCGTGCGACGTGGTCGTCCCACTGGGCGTCAAAAAATAATGCAAATCAAGGTCCCGATCCACCAACTTCTATGGGAGGAAATCAAAGCTGAGCCTGGTAATAGCGAGCTTGTCGACGCCGTTTTGAAGATTGTCGTATCTCGTACCGGAGGATACGCCGACCTGCGAGGCCCGCGTTGCGCACTTCCGTTTGTGACCCTAGCTGTGTAAAGACGCGAATTCTTCAGCTCGTCATCTATGTTGAAACCTCTTGCGAGCTTGAGTGCTACATCGATCTTGGACGAGTAAGTTGTTCTATCGCGATCAAGCGGCTCCGCCTTTTCACACAGCCAAGACCCTAAACGGAAGTCGCAGGGCAAGGCGGTCCGAACCTCCGGGACGGGCACCAGCCTGCAAGTTCGGGGTAGCGCAAATGCAATTTGCTGGGACTACCTTTGCATGGACCAGACGATAGCGTTCGTGAGGATTCGCTGGTAGCGAGCGTCCTGCCAAACTGCCGGCTCGTGGCCTAGCGCGGTGTAGAATACTCGCCCATTGCCGTAGCGTCGGGTCCATGCGAGAGGCCAACCATAGAATCGTTGATGCACACCGGCCTTGCTAAGGTCCACCGAGCTGGGGTCGAGGCGCAGGAGGACGTGTGATCCACGGTGGTCGAATTCGCTGATTTGGTAGATCTCATCCTCGACTTGCAACGAAGTCCCGAGAAAAGCCACCAGGGGATTGCTGGGATCAAGCACCTCGATTGTCGCGGCCTGATGCCAGGGATGACCGTCGAAGTAGCCGCCGATCAGATCGAGATAATCCGGCCAAGTGTAGAATGTGTCCGTCGCCGAATGAATGCCGACGAAGCCACGGCCCCCGCGAATGAAGTCGAGAAGTGCCGTCTTTTGCGCGTCGTCCATGGGAATTTCGCCGGTTGTGTAGAATATCACCGCGGCGTACCGGTCGAGGTTTTCGGTCGAAAATTCTGACGTGTCGTCCGTTGCGATGACTTCGAAGGCGCCGGAATTCCTCCCGAGCTGCATAAGTGTCGCACTGGAAAGCGGTATCACTTCGTGCCGATAGCCGGCGGAATATGTGAAATAGAGGACTTTTTCTGGGGAGCGCTCTGCATGCGCATTAGCTCGTCGGATTGCCAACGTGCTACTGATGAGTGCGATGAACTCTCGTCGCGTCACCATCCTCTCCCGACGCTGCTCGCCTTCCCGCATTGATTGCCATCACCCGGGCCAAGTTCGAAACCAGACTCACGCAAGGGGTATCCAGACCGACAAGCTACAAAATATACGAACGTCGGTGGCAAGGTCTCAACTCCTATGGGCTCCCCAAAGCGGGCATACATTACTCCGAACACGCGAAGCACTAAATGTGGATGTCTGCCTCTGGCCCGCAGGCGAAGATCGCAATGACCCTCCGGCACGCGTCGGCAGTTGGGGCCAGATCGCGAAGACGCGGCCAACCCGACGCGAATGACCCGTAGCGGTCTTCGGCTTGACTGAGGGTACGACGCGTCCGACCCCTATTGAACTCAGAAGGAGAGAAGGATGCTAGGGAAAGCGAAGGTGGCCGCCCGTCTTCCAGCCAAGGACCTGGATCGGGCGGGCGTTCTATTCCGAAAACTCGGCCTCGACCCGGTCGAACAGCGCGAAGGTGGACTGCGCTATTGGCGCTCTTCTTGGAAATCCGCATTAATTGCCTAACTGAGTGGAACCTGTACTATGTGCTCCCGAGCCTTGGGGACGGACATGAAGCGGCGGGCGTTCATCACGGCACTTGGTGCCGCTGCAGCGTGGCCACTCGCTGCAAGCGGCCAAACTCTGGCGAGATCAGTTCATGTTGTATTGCTGTCGCCAGTTGACCCGTCGGGGTTGGCTGGCCTTCGCAAAAACCTGCAGGACCTTGGTTATGTCGAAGGTCGCAATATCCGATTGGATGTGCGAAGCGCCGGAGGACAAATTGATCGTCTTCCCGAGCTTGCCGAGGCGGTCGTGCGGGAAGGCGGCATCGACGCAATCCTCGCGCAGAGCTTTCCTGCAGCGATCGCGGCATACAGAGCCACGCAAACTATTCCGATTGTTGCCATTGTTGGGATTGATCCTGTCGCATCGGGTTTGGCTGAAAGCCTCGCTCATCCCGGCCACAACGTCACGGGAATTGCGATTTTTGCCGAGGAAACGGACATAAAGCTCGTTGAGTTGCTGCGCGAGATTGCACCCCGCGCCGTCCGTCTCGCCGCCGTTACGGCCATAACCGGCGGTGGCAATCTGAGCCTTGGTGCGGTTCAGGACACCGGTCGCAAGCTGGGCTTTGATGTCGAAATAATCAAGATTGCCGATCCGGCCGATCTTGCGACCGCACTGAGCCCGGAAGTCCTGAGTAGGTTCGACGCGTTCATGTTTCCGCCGGATGTCGTGCTGTCCGGTCACAAGGCCGAGGTTGTCAAGTTGATCGGTTTAAGCAACAAGCCTGCAGTCTTTCCTTCGTCCGATTGGGCCGAAAGCGGGGGTTTGTTGTCTTTCGGGCCCGACCTTGCCGAGGTTGGTCGGCACATGATCTTGCAGCTTGATCGCGTGTTGAAAGGCGAAAAGCCACGTGACCTGCCCTTCGAACGTCCCACAAAATTCGCGCTCAACATCAATCTCCATACCGCTCGCGCTATGGGAATCGAGCTGTCCCCGACATTGCTAGTCCGCGCCGAGAAGGTGATCGATTGATGTCGCCTTCTGGCCCATCCGTGAGCCGCGGAAGCCGAAGACGCCCGTCAGGTTACTTTCATCTCTAGCTCTTACACACCCTCACGGCTTCTCATTCGCCTCCACGTATCGCGCGAAATTGTCGAGGATTGCTTGCCAACCGCCCTGCTGCTGCTCGACTGAGTGGGTCGGTTCGCTATCGAAGACAATACGGACGACAAATGCCTTTGGGGCCGGGCAGGAACTCGACTTCGGCCTTTCGATCGCCGAACGCGTATTCGATCCGCTTGTGTTGGACGACCTTGGTGTAGGTGCCGGCGAAATCGAACCCCATGCTGCCGTCCTTGGCCTCCATGCGAGACGAGAAGGCGCCACCGTCCCGCAGGTCGACCGTAGCCTTGGTCGTATGTCAGTCGTCGGACGCAGCGTTCCACTTCACGATGTCGGCCGGCGTAGTATACGCGCGCCAGACCTGATCGATCGGGGCCGCTACGTTGGCTTCGACGGTGATTCTCATGGGTCTTGTGCGGATTCCAGGGATGGCGATCAGGTGTTCCAGACGATGGTGATCACGGATTCCAGTGATCGCGATCAGTTCGGAGACGAACACGACTGACGGGCTTATGTGTGCTGGAAATGGTCTCCTGGTCAA
>Ga0209389_1000658_pt1 | contig 21436 bp, 17 predicted proteins | sample CowpearedBW_FD_187526 | JGI IMG/M metagenome (GOLD analysis project Ga0209389, IMG submission 187526) | Root nodule microbial communities of legume samples collected from California, USA - Cow pea red BW (SPAdes) (version 2) | ecosystem: Host-associated > Plants > Roots > Nodule | place: USA...
ATAATCTAAAATGTAAAAAATTATAATTTATTTCAAAGTATTTGATATTGAAGAAACAACCATACTTCTAACATTGAATATTTAATAATATTATGTTTCCTTTACCGTAATTTTTTATAAAAATTAATTAAAATTAATATTAAAGTAGTAAGAAAACAGGTATGGGTATGGGTATGAGATTACACCCGTTACCCGGTGGGGATGGGGATGGGACAAAAGTTTGATACCCGTTGGGTTTGGGTATGGGGATGGGGATGAATTTTTTTTTACGGGAATGGGTATGGGATAGTGAAACCCGTCCCCGCCCCGCCCCGTTGCCATCCCTATTTGTGGTAGGTTGGGTTGTGCTACCACTGAGGTTTGATCTTTCTCAAGCTTTGTCTGTGTGCGTGGTGGTTTTCCAGGTCTATAAGAGGGTTCTTGCTGTGCTGGTGTGATTCTTGTGTGATTCAAGAGTCTTTTGTGGTGTTTTTTGCATATTTTGAAAGTGTAAGGGTGGATACTTTGTAAATCTTTTGAAATAGTGCAAACTTAAGCTCAGGTTGCCTTGACAAACTGCATGTAGCTCAGCTTTGAGTGAACCAGTATAAAAATCTCGTGGTCTCCTCTATTCTCTAACCTTTCTCTCTTGCATTTTCATTTTAAAGTTTCAAGAACTTGTGTTTTAATCATCTTTTTCATGTTCTTGCATGTTTTCATGGCATCTACAATATTGAGCATGTTTGCATAATCATTTAGAACCTGTCTTGATCAATCTTGTGCATTGTTTCTGGTTTAAAACTCGAATCTACATTTTTGCATTTTTTGCAGTATTTCAGTCGACTATTTTCTTGTTTCAATCGGTTGATTATACCATAACAAAATTTGTTTAGTACAACCAATCGATTAACTCTGTCTTTGACCGATTGAAAGTGTATAGTTCAGTACTGTTTGCATCCTGACTTGGTCATCTAATGGATTCAATTAAAGGTGGTTTTTAGCTTTCAAAGATAGCCTAAATTTTTAACTAGCCAATTCAACCCCCCTCCCCCCCTTCTTGGCATTTCAACCATTTCAAAACTAACAATTGGTATCAGAGCTAGGTACTTGAAATTTGCTCAAGTAAGGTCCTAAATTTGTTTTGAACTACTTGAAATGGCTGAAAACAAGTTACCCTTTGCTGAAGGTGCCTCAATTCGTAAATCCTCTATGTTTAGTGGCATTAATTACCAATTTTGGAAAATTAGGATGAAAATATTTATTGAATCAATAGATCAAGGGATATGGGATGCAATCATAAATGGACCATATACTCCTAAGCGCTAATCTCCATCGCGACAACTCTTTTGCATTGGTATGCACGTTGTCGCCTCCTCCACAAACATAAACACCTATACTCTAGCTTGGTTTTGGAGCTCTCATTTCGAGATATCGGAACCCTAGTCGCTGCATCATAGAGCATTCATCCTGCGACCACCATCGTGTCTTCTCACCTCTGGCGTGGTTTTCGAAGGTTAGGGTAAGCAACCCATTTTAACCTACACTGGATCGAATGTTGTTACGGGTAGATGAAAAATTGTTGTTTGTTTTACTTTGATTTGAGATTTCACTGAATTAAAGAGATGTAAAATGGGCCTCCTATGATTTGTGGTTTTGAGTGGCTGGGTTGTCATTTTGTTTCATGTTCTAACACTGATTTCCTTTCTATTTGGTTTGATTCTTTACTTTTCCTGATTGCTTTAATGCTACTAAAAGGTGTTAGTACTAATTGAAGTTGTAGCCTTGATTTTTAAGTTGTAAAATTCAGTTTTGTGTTGTTTTAGTGTAGTCTTCTAGGTTTAAGAAGAGAAATTTTGAGTTCTTTTTTTTTCGTTTCTATCTCTTTTCTTCTCTTTCTTTTTTTATTTTAAACTTGTTTAGAATAATAAGTTCTGTTTTCAGTCGTGATTTTGCATTTGGATATGCTTCTAGATTAGGTATTGTCATAAGTTTTGTTTTAAGTAATTTTTCTTAGTTAAAGTTAGCTAGGTTGATCGGTTGTTCTAACCTTCATTTGTTGTAGCATAGTTTCTTTTGGTTTCCTTTCACAACACATAATAGTAAGTTTATGTTTTTCAAGCCTTCAGGGAGGTGTAAACCACATGTGTACTCCACAATAAGGCGCCAACTTAACTTTGAAGTGAAAATTATAAAATGGTATAAACAACTCAAATACTATCATGAAACACATTTCAAATGTTAAATAAACTTAACAAAATTTGGTTAAAAGGATTAAATTCACACATTTCTAAAGTTGTGGGGCTAAATTAGACCAAACTTTCAAAAAGAGACTAATTTCAATTTTCATTGAAAGTTAAGGGAACAAAAACATATTTAACTTAATATTTTTTTTAGTCCTTAAACTACAACGCGAAATTGGATTTCTTCTATTTCCAAAATTTGATGGTGTTTGGTCCCTAAATTTAAAAAGCAAATGAATATAATCATCGTCACTAAATAATGGTAAGGATATTGTGCTCGCTGGACAGGATCTCTATTCATCTCCATGGGGCACGAGCAAGAAACAGAAAAGATGAAGTGGGATACAAAGATGGCAGAGAAACAGGAAGGAGAAAGCATAACAATCGCAGGTATGAAAACAAAACTTTATTTCTTCTGTAAAATTTTTGATAGAAAGGGGGAAACGAAACCTATCCTTAAATAGGTTTTGGGGAAAAGGGAAAACAACCCTAATAACTGATTTGGATCAGTTATTAGTAACAAACAACTAAAACAGAAACCCTAAGGGGTTCAATACCCTCACCTCAAGCTAGATGGTGGATGCTCAACATTCCTAGCTTGGAGACATTGATTTTGAAGTTAGTGCGATGAAGAGCTTTGGTAAAAACGTCTGCGAGTTGATCGTTCGAGCTGATCGAAAGAAGGCGGAATAGGTTGTGTTGAAGTCTCTCCCGAACCACATGAAAGTCAATGTCTATGTGCATGGTGCATTCGTGGAAGGTGGGGTTGTGTGCGATGTGCCTTGCGGACTGATTATCATAGTAAAGCACAACAAGAAGATCGGTCTGAACTTGTAGGTCGCGAAGGATGTAACTAATCCATTGTATCTCGCACGTAGTGGTGGCGAGAGCCCTATACTCTACCTCTAAAGAGGATCTGGAAACCATGTTTTGTTTCTTAGTTTTCCTGGAAACTAAAGAACTGCCAAGGAATATACAAAATCCAGTAACACTCTTTCTGGTTTCTGGACAAGCAGCCTAGTTAGAATCACTAAAACCTTTGATTTGGATATCAGTCTCAGCTGGGAAGAAAAGACCACGGCCTGGATCTGCCTTAATGTACCTAAGAATATGTTGGGCAACCTAATGATGATGTATGGTTGGTCCATGCACAAATTGACTGAGTAAATGAACAGAGAAACTAATGTCAGGCCTAGAATTAGTGAGATATAGAAGTTTTCCTATTAATCTTCGATAGGAATCTGTGTTGTGAACAGTTTTGTTGGTGTCAAAAAGGTCCTTAGTGTTACTCATGAGAGGACTTTGACAGGGCTTGCTGTTAAGCATCCCAATTTCTTCTAAGATGTCTAGAGCATACTTCCTTTGAAAATAATGGATTCCCGTCGTTGTCCTAACCACCTCAAAGCCCAAGAAAAATTTCAATTTACCAAGATCTTTAATTTTGAAAGCTTGGTGTAATAAAGTTTTGGTTCTATTGATAACTTCCATACACATCATCTACATAAACAAGTAAAGCAGTAAAATTATTAGTAGTTTTCTGAACAAATAAGGAATAATCAGCCTTTGATTGAACAAAACCAAGATTTATAAGGAATGAAGAAGGTTTGGCAAACCACTGTCGACTTGCTTACTTGAGTCCATATAGAGATTTAGTCAAACGACAAACTTGCCCTTGTTTGGAGACACTCAGTCCTGGTGGGGGTGACATATAGACCTCCTCATCAAGTTCTCCATGAAGAAAGGCATTATCTATATCAAGTTGATGTAGGTGCCAGTTTTTAGCAGCTGCAAGAGCTAGGAGAATTTTAACAGTGGTCAGTTTAGCAACGGGAGAAAAAGTGTTAAAATAGTCAACCCCTTCTAGTTGAGAATGCCCCTTAGCTACTAGCCTAGCTTTATATCTTTCTATAGTACCATCTGCATTATATTTGATCTTAAACACCCATTTACATCCTATAGGTTTCTTTCTATTAGGGAGATCAGTTAGGTACCAGGTTTATTTTAATTCCAAAGCATTTAGTTCTTTGTTTATAGCAGTCATCCATTCAGTATTTTTACTGGCTTCAGCATAAGATTGAGGTTCTTTATTAGTCGAAATGGCTAGAGTGTAATTGAAGTGATCCTTGGATAGGGATTTATAGGAAACAACAAAGGTAATGGGATAGGCAGATTTATAGGTATGATTTATGCATTCAAGAAGGACATAGTTGTTAACATTAAAGGAACCATTGACCTGATAATTCTTTAGGTAGCCAGAAATTTTTTTGCTTCTCTTTGATCGCCTTAGATCTTGATCTTCAGTGCTAATGAGATCTTGTTGAATAGTATCAGTACTTTGTTGGTTTTCTTGATCATGTTCAGGTTGGATATTAATCTGATCATGATTCTCAGTGATATCTTCTCTTCTATCACTCTCACTGCTGGAATCTGTAATGTCATTATCAGTATTGCTATTTTCATCATCGTTGTCTATCATGTTGTGGTCCTTAGGAGAGATATAGTTGTTGGGAACATCATCATGTAAACTGCTTAGTTCTAAGAACTCAACATTCTGATCTTGTTCACTATTGTTAGAAAAATTGCAAGGAAAAATATTTTCATAAAACATGACATTTCTACTAACAAAGATCTCTCTACTCTTAATATCCAGAAGAACATAACCCTTCATTCCAGGCTTAAAACCAATAAAAACGAATTTTCTAGCTCTGGATCAAGCTTGTTTCTGTTGACATCACTGGTGGAAGCAAAGCATAGACAACCAAAAGCCTTTAAGCTAAGATAAGTAGGAGGTTTTTGATTAAGAAATTCATAAGGGAATTTATTCTTTAGAACAGCAAAAGGCATTTTATTTATTAAGTGTACAATGTGATTAATAGCATAGTACCAATAGCATTTAGGCAATTTAGACTGAAATAAAAGACTTCTAGCAACATTAAGAATGTGTTGATGCTTTCTTTCCACAACAGAATTCTGTTCTAGAGTTCCAACACAACTTTTTTGATGCTCAATGCATAACGATTATACAAATCAATGTATTCAAACTCAGGACCATTGTCAGACCTTATGATTTTAATATTCTTTTCAAACTGATTTTTAACGTAAATGACAAAATTTAGCAAAAGTTTTCTAGTTTCACTCTTAGAATGCATGTGAAAGATCCAAGTATGACTAGAGCAATCATCAACCACAGTAAGAAAATATCTATGACCATGTATAGAAGGGACAAAAATAGGACCCCATATATCAGTATGTATCATGTCAAAGCAATTTAAAGAAGATGTAGTGCTATCTTGGAAAGGAAGTTTATGTTGTTTAGAATAGTGGCAGATATCACAAATATCTTTACAAGAATCATTCACATAAGGAAAGACTTTACATATTTGTTTCATAACACTGTCACATGGATGTCCTAATCTGTGGTGCCAAATGTTTACACTATTTTTAGAACAATTGAGAGTTGTATTCAGAGGCAGATAATCTTCAGAGATGGAGGGGCAGTTATCAAGATGGTATAAACCCTTTAGCATGCTAGCACGCCCAATCGTCTTGTATGAAGTATTGTGTTGTATCTGACAATGCTCATTAGAAAATATTAGTCTGTAGTTTAGGTCCTTGATAAGGGACTGCACATAAATCAAATTAAAAGAAAAATCTGGAATGTAAAGAACATTGTAGATTATGAAATCATTATTGAAGTATTTTGTTCCAGCATATTCAACAATGACTGTAAAATTATTAGGAAGTCTTACAGTTACAAGTTTGATTTTATAAAAGGTTGAAAACTGATTCAGATCATGTGTTACATGATCAGTAGCTCCTGTATCTAAGATCCAGACTTTACCTTGTTGATCTTTGTGAATGGAGATATTGTTGCTAGAGCTTTGAATGTGGCTAACAGCATGATTGGATTCACCTTTGTCTTCCAAAAGCCTTAGCAGTTTCTGTATTTGTTCAGTACTTAAGGAAGTACTTGTGTTAGCTTCTTTGGTGGAAGTTTGATTAGTGGAGTCTTGTGCATCACCCTTGACTTTTAGGTTGCATGTCTGCTGTGTGTTGCCACTTTTATCACTGTAGTAACTTCTTTCTTGATCTCCTCTCTGTTTATACCATGGGGAATAACCATGCTTTGAATAGCATTCTTCAGCAGTGTGGTTCATCTTATGGTCGTATGTGCATTGTTTCCCTTGATTTGGGTTTCTTCCTCTTCCCCTTCCTTGACCACGAAAGTTGTTTCCTCTGCCTTGACCTTTCCAAGAACCCTGTTCTTGAGCTTTGTAGTTAGTTTTTTCAGCAGTATTTAAAAGAACCTTATTTTCAACACTTAAAGTTCCAGAATTGTTATATTTCCTTTCTTGTTGTATTATTAAAGAAAACACTTTGTTTATACCAGGCACTGGATCTATTAACAAAACTTTGGATCCAAAACTTGAGTTTTGACATTATTGTAACAATCATTTAGGCCCTTTAAAAAATAAATAGAGTGTTCAACATCTCTCTATTTCAAGAAAACCTTAGTAAGATCACACTCACAGGGCTTTCTACATGTGCAGGGCTTTCTACATGTGCAAGTTGGTAAGGGACGCAAGAAGTCCAGCTCCTCCCATAACTTCTTTAACTCTGTAAAATACTGAGTTATGGTCCTTTATCCTTGCTTGATAGAGTGAATCTCCTGGAGAAGATCAGAGATCTAAAAATAGTCCCCTTGAGAGAACCTTTCTTTTAGTTCTTCCCAGAGTTCCTTAGCAGAATCAATGTATAGAAGACTCTTAGCAATATCAGGAGAAAGAACCCTCATAATCCATAACAAAATCATTACATTACATCTTTCCCATGCTTCGTAAATGGGATCATTAAGAAGGGGAGTCTTGATGCTCCCGTTGACAAACTTCAACTTATTTTTGGACAGCAGAGCACGCTGCATATTCCTGCTCCAAGAGGGGTAATTAGAATCATTCAAATTAGTGGAAACTAAGACCAAACCTGGGTTTTCTCCAAGGTGTAGGTAATAAGGGCTGGTGGGTATGAGAGCTAGATCAAGATCAGTGTTGTGTGTACCATGGTTGGTGCTCTCAGTCTTGACCACGTCTTTATTGTCCATCTTCAAAAAGGATGCCAAGAAACCTTGAGCCTAGTGTGAATCAGAGCGCAACGGAGGTAGAGCAGGTTAAAAACCTGCTCTGATACCATATTGTGCTCGCTAGATGGGATCTCTCTTCATCTCCATGGGGCACGAGCAAGAAACAGAAAAGATGAAGTGGGATGCAGAGATGGTAGAGAAACAAGAAGGAGAAAGCATAGCAATCGCAGGTATGAAAACATAATTTTATTTCTTCTGTAAAATTTCTGATACAAAGGGGGAAACGAAACCTATCCTTAAATAGGTTTTGGGGAAAAGGGAAAACAACCTTAATAACTGATTTGGATCAGTTATTAGTACTAAACAACTAAAATAGAAACCCTAAGGGGTTCAATAAAGGATTTGTTGACGCAATTAACGACATTGTCACATGTATATCCATATATTGACACACGTGTGTCCATGTGAGTATGTGACACACGTGATAAACTTTGAATCATTTTCATCCCAAACTTTATTAATGAATGTATTTAGTCCCCATGACCAAACAATGTTAAAGATTTGCTTATGTAACAAACAATATTGTCACATGTGTTTCAACATGCTGACGTGGACATACACGTGTCAACATGTGACAACATTGTTAACCATTTGAGCAAACCCTTAACATCGTTTAATGACAAGAACTCTATTTTTCATTTTTAAAGTTTAGGAATCAGACACTATCAAAGTTTGAGACAGAAAATTTTGTATTATAATTTAGGGGCTAAAATTATATTGAATCCATTTAAAACTCGTGAATTAGATCACTACAATGGAGAACATGACGAAAATTGTTTCCAAATATAAGAAAAATACTCCAATATCCTTTACCATTGCACCACACTAACCCTGGTATTGTCCTCGCCGCTACCATTAAATCGCTGTTACACGAGAAGAAGAGACAATGCTAAATGAACTCACTTCAAAGTGATTCTTCCTAAAAATGTTTCATGTGTTTCGGAAAGATTTTTCTAGAACACATCTCATATAGCCTATAGGAGTGTTTCAGAAGGTATTAATTATATGCAATCCAGATTTTTTTTTTTCCAAAAAAACATGTTCTGAAATATATTTCACGTATTCTATATATCTTTTTCCAAAAATCTTGTTTTGAAAATTTTGTTCCAAAAATTTTGTTTCAAAAGATTTTGTTCCGAAAATGTTATTTCAGAATTAATAATCCAAAAGTCACTTTTACAAAAGTAAAATAGTCATTTTAAAAAAAATAATGGAGTGTTGGGAGAAATTGATGGGGTGCAGGCAATTGTCGGACATGACATATATTGCATGAGCCTGTGGACTTAAAACAATGCATTGCGACTACACTTATGTTAAACCGTTAATAAGTCAAGTTATTTAAGGTTTAAATGCTGATTAATCAAAATGACTGTTTTATTAATTTCCTACACATCTTTCATGACTTTAAGAAAACTAAGGAGGGTGTCTCCACAAAATCTATACTTAAATTTGAGCACTTTTTCTTTTTTCACCTCCATATTTCTTGGTGCACCCCTAATTTCAAAATGATATTTTACTAAAAGCAACATTCAAATTATCTGTTTTTAAAATTTTCTAAAATAAGTGTTTTGAAGTTTTCAGAACATAATTTCTGGAATGGGCTTTTCAAAATGAAATTTTTGGAATAAGACTTTCATAACAGAATTTACAAAATATAACTATTTTTTTGAAACAAATTTTAAAAAAGAAAGCAATCTTAAACGTACCTTCTAAAGTAATTTTTAAAAAATGAGTTTTATAGAACAAACTTTTCAAAATACATAAAATATCTTTTTGGAAAAAAAAATTTTCCACAATATGTTCTTTCTATGTTCTTCTGCTGCATTCTCCTTCTACTATTTTATATTGGAGTCATTGATAGTTCAGGGAAGGTGATGAAGACATTGGCAAAATCAACAACAATAATGATGATGGTGATGTGATGCAGTGAACAAGAGTATTTTAAGTTTTTTATTAATATGAGTGCAGTTTAGTAATGAAGGATGAAAAAACTAAAAGCCTAATTGTGAACCTGGAAATGCAACATGAACTCTTATAGATAAAGACTTTTAGAATGTTTCTATCCGCACTAGATGTTTTACTTTTGACACCACTTCTCCTTCTTTTCCTTAATTTCTTTTTCTTCTTACCCTTATTATCATCCTTTCATGAGACTCAACCATTATTTTAAGTTACCTCATGCAAATCATTTTGAATAATTTGGTGTTTTCATTCTTTATTATCCTTCTAAAATATTCTTAATATTCTTTGTTTTGATTTTAAGTTAAAATGGTTTAGTTTCTTTTTTTTTAAAAACTATATTACAAAATAATAGAAAATATTCTCCTGTACGAAATTTACCGATTAGTCTTACTAATTATTTGTGTTCTTCATTAATATATACCTTTAAGATATTTGTTTGTAAAATATATAATTATATATTTTGAAAAGTAAAATTTTGGAAGTCGTGATAACTATTTCTTTATTCATGAAACAAATTTTGAGATCTTTTGTTCTATTTCTATTAATAACCACTACTAAAACTTCTCATATTACATGAGAATTTTTTGATAAATTTGTTAAAAAAATTTACAAGAAAAAACGTTTTTCTACTACTTTTTTTAAGAATTTTAATTAACAGGTAATTCCTTCGTGGGTAATTATTTCCTACAAAATTATAAAATTTGTAAATATTTCCTACAAAATTTGTCGTGAAAAGTGTTTTATACAAAATATTTTGCAAAAAAATTAGCAACAATTTCCTACAAATTTTTTTTCATAACAAAATTTATAAGTATTTCCTACAAAATATATTTCAAAACAAAATTGGCCGGAACTATGAATTTTTTTGGTAGTGAACTAATAGTCTTTTTTTTTTCCACTCTACATGAAGTACAAACGGAAGGGTTTTCTACATGTTAAAACTGCAAAATTTTACAGTCCTGATATACATGATGTAAAATTAATTATTCATTTCTTTTAAATTATTCATATTTCCTTAATTGAGTATCACATTTTGTTAGATATATAAACATAAATAAGAAAATGTTTAAATCACATGTTTATTTTTAAAACAAAGAGTTTTTTAAATTGTACATACATATGTAACACCCCATTTAATTAATAACGCTAATTAAAGAAAATGTCACACAATATAATATCAGAAATAAAGGTTTGGAGTATAAACACTACTCCTAACATTTAACCAAGAGAAACTTGAATAGAAATTTAGGCACACCAAGATGCTAATGACCAAAGTGGAGTAAGAGTCAATAGTTTACAAAATAAAGTGCCAAGCATAACAATACATAGGTCGTGGCCCAAAAAGGAAACTGGAAATCCAACCCATAGAGGCTAAGCAGCGGAACCTCCATCACCTTGATGATCACGGAGAGTTCTCATATCTACTCACATCAACAAGTTGATGATCATCGCAAGAAGAGAAAACCACACAATAGAAAAAATACAACAAACAAAAAGGTAAGCTATAGCAGAAAACGATTTATCATACAGTCACATACAAACTTATAACTCAAGATGCATAAACCAATCAAGCATGTTATGACTTGCAAACAATACACTAAGACTCAAACACGACTCATTCGGATACATATAATTAGTCGAATTCAGCGGATGCTTGCACTTGTGGTGGACTTCCCTACTCTACCAAGTTGTTCTACCGAGCTAAGTGTTACAATGTTTCATCCCCACACACAAGGTTAGCCATTAATGGGTTTCAAGCCTCCTGCTACTCTCACCACTAGAGTTAGTACGCTCTATGTGAGACTAACTAACTCTTTAGAGTGTCCGGATGCATCCTTACCTTGAATCCTTACTAAATTATATAGATGGGGTACCACCATGAACTTCCACTAACAAGGGTCATGGAATTACGTCCCGACCAAGTGAGGCACCACCATGAAGTCTTACCTAGAGGCTCATGGAATTACGTCTTAACCAATGAGGCACCACCACGACACTATCGTGGAATTACGTCCTAACCAAACCAAAACCATGCTTCCAATAATAAATATAGAATCCTTTATCATGCCAAAACCATGCCACTTTGGTAACCAACCATCCCATACAAGCCACATGCCAAGTTCACATTAAACTTATCATTCACAGCCCATAAACCATTTCACTCATGCATATATATTCTCCTCATGCTCTTAACATAATAATCCAATCAATCATGTGCCAAACATCCAAGACAGAGAGGAAATCAAAACAAGAACGCATTCTCGCTCAACTCTCGCTCAGGCTGAAGGTTCTCGCTCAGGCGAGGGGCTTCTCTCGCTCAGGCGAGCTCCCTTCGCTTAGGCAAGGGCTCGAGGAGTGGGAACAGTGGCTTCCTGTAAGATCTCGCTTAGGCGAACCCTCCTCGCCTGAGCGAGACTGCATCTCGCTCAAAACGGGAATTGTTCGCTTAAGCGACCCCTCGAGCAGGAAACCTGGGCGACCTCTGTTAGTCTCACCTAGGCGAGACAAGCCCTCTTGGGCGAGATTATCAATTCTTGCCACTGTTCATACCTGCATCAACCATACTTGCATACCCAAAACACAGAACATAGCATTTTATTTAACCATAACAACATACACTTCATACAAGCTCGAGGCAAATCAAAAACAGGCAACAAACTAGAAAATACAAGGAACCCTAGCTTCCCTTACCTGGAAAGAGCTACTAAGGGAAATCTTGAGTACGAACAGCGGAGCACCACAACTCCTAGGGCAGTTTAGTGAGCTGAAAACGAAGACAATGGAGCAAAGACAAATTACTGCCATTATCCCTAGTTGGAACCACAAAGCTCAACTGGAAAAATAAAGCGTATGGGTTGAAACAACTTACGCGGAGCGGAAAGTGCTTGAGCTTGCTTGACCAAGAGTTGGGACCAAACCCTAGTGAGAGCTGAATGGGAGACCTAGGCTGCTTTAGGGGCCTTGGCACCCTAAAATATTGGGGCAGAAATAATTGGGCCTTACACATGAGTCAAAAAATATATTAGGTGATGCAATTTAACAAGACTCATTCAACTTTACGAATCTAAAATGGTTGAAAGATATGCTGAGATTAGAGATGGCAAATAAACCCGCCCCTATGGGTATTGCCCGAACCCGTCCCCGTTTTGACGGGGAATCCCCGCATTAACTGGGTATGGGTATGGGTATGGGGAATCCCCGATTTTTTCAATTGGGTATGAGGATGTACATATCCTCGCCATAATACCCGTCCCCGCCGTATCTCCATCCTCGTTTAAATTATTAAAATATTTACAATTAAATAAATAACCCTATATATATACTTTCTATTTTTTATTTCTTTTAATTATTTAGTTTGTTATGAAACTCATTCACATCTCCAATATTTTTTTTTATCTTATCATAACCTCTATGTAATTATGTTAAAATGATGTATGTCAGTTAAAAAAAAATATTTCTAACATTTGAATATTTCTATTATTTTTTAATATTTTTATTTATTGTATATTTTCCTTTCACATGAGAATGTTTAATACTCTCAATTTAAGTGTTTAATAGCATAAACCTTTCATTTACTAGGTATAAAAAAACAATTTTTTACTTATTTTATTAATTTTTGTTTCATTTGAAAAACTCTTTTGTTTCGCTAAGACAATTTTTGTTATTTCTCAACCATTGAATATATATGTTGATATTTGAAAAGTTTTCTTAGCTCTCTAAGATATTTTTCATCTTATCATTGAATACATTTGTTTTTCTCAACCATTGAATACATTTGTTTTTTTTCGTGTGATTCCTTTCAATATTCTCCAAAATGTTTATAAGATATATTGTTTAATTTTTTTATTTTTTTATTTTTTGTTTATTTTCATCATGTAGATTACTATTTCGATATATTTTATCTAATTATTTTTTATTTTCTAACTCATTACAATCATACTTTAATTTTTTTGACTATAAATGTATAAATAATTTTTATTTACTACAATATAAAAATTTAATGTAATTGTCATGAATATTTTTTATCACCATCCAACATATATTGGAGTTCAAAAGATACAAGATCTATGTTAAAATTTTATTATTATGTTTATTATTTGTTCTTTGCGTCATTTTGATCAAGTGATATATTATAACTTTTATTAGTGTATAAAAAAGAGATTCATTATAATTTAAAAAATTGAAGTAAACAAACATTTAAAATATATTTTAATTTGAATATTTTTTCCTTTTATATATTTTTTAAAATAATTTTAAATTTTATCAATTAGGTTTCATTAATGTTTGCAAATTTAATAAATATTTTGGTTCTCATAAAATTTTATTTGGTATTCTAATCTAAAATATAAACAATTATAATTTAGTTTAAAGTATTTGATATCGAAGAAACAATCATTCTCCTAATATTGAATATTTGATAATATTATGTTTCATTTACCATAATTTTTTATTATTTTAAAAAAATTAATTAAAATTAATATTAAAGTAGTAAGAAAACGGGTATGGGTATGGGTACGAGATTATACCCGTTACCCGGTGGGGATGGAGATGAGACAAAAGTTTGATACCCGTTGAGTTTGGGTATGGGGATGGGGATGAATTTTTTTTACGGGGATGGGTATAGGATAGCGAAACTCGTCCCCGCCCCACCCCGTTGACATCCCTATTCGGGCAGTTGCAAAACAAATATGGAAATTTCCAGAATTGGCATGTACCGCCTGGTAGTACAAGAACTACCGCTAGGCGACTCCCCAAGGCAGTGAGCATTATGTGTTAAATTTGAGTTACGTGATCTTAGTTGGATGGTTTGGGAATTTTGTATAAATAGTGACTAAATTAAGCATAGGGTGTGGAAATGAAACATGTGCCTAGAAGGTAATTATTAATAGGTATAATTACATGATAGTGGGGACTAAGTATGTATAAAATGAGGGTTGATGTGCCTGTGATGTTGCCTAGTGTTTGTATTGGTGATTGTTATGATATGTAAATGGTGATGTTGGTTTTAGGTAAGCATGATATGTTCTATTTGGCTAAAATTGGTAAAACATATGTCAAGTGGCATAAAAGAGGGTAATAGGGTCTAGGGTTATTTTGACAGTGGCACAATAACATGATTTGGTTAAGTATGGTATGTATACGCAAGTTGTGTATGTGTTAGGAATGCTCACAACATTCTACTCTTGGATAAATAAATTGTGTAATGAATTCATAATGTGTGTGGATGTGCGAATTGTATATTAGTCATGATATTAGGATTGAATAAGTATTTTGGTGATGCTTATTTTGCTGTAGAGTGTTGGGTTCATTGGAACCAGTCTCAAATTGCAAAAAAAAAACTAGTAGCATTGCACTACTGGTATGGCGCATGGCGACGTGTGACGAGTCGCCAGGCGATAGAGACCCAAAACAGTGGCAGTGGCCACTGAACGTGCGTGGCGCCTAGCGGTAAGGGGTTCCGCCAAGCGAAAGTTATGTGGTAGAAGCATTGGAAGGCGCTTGGCTCCTAGCGGCGTGGGATGTCTGTCAAGCGGTCTGGAACCAAGTTCCACCTAGCGACGCGAGGAGGATTTCAACATAGCTTTGGATGGAGGTTATGATGCGATGTCTTGCTGGGGCCCAATTACGAGTGTAGCTTGTATTGGGGTAACACGTTGCCACTCGAGGTTTTAGCTTAGTGATTTTGGAAGTCCAGTAGAGTGTGCGAGATTGTGGTTTGTATGAATGGGTTCCAGAAGATTGTCCTCTTCAGTGTAACTGATTGAGTTTGGTAGTCTTGGGATAAATACGGACCACGATTCGTATTGGAGAACTTCACTTGGTGTCGCAGATCGTCGTCGTGGCAATTTATTCCCGCGTGTGGACTATTAGGTGGTGGCCTGTAGTCGGAGGGGCGAGTAGACACTAGTGGCAGCAAAGATCAAACAGTGTGCTCATCAAAGGGTGTAGAATCAAAAGGCGTCCAACGAAAGGTTTGGAAGTTGAGAATTGAGGATTGAGGTGTTAGCACGGGTCATGGTTATAAATTGCTTTATTACTTTATGTTGTAATTTTTATTGCTTTTGAGCTCACCTTATATTTGTGTGTTTGGCGATGATCATGTAACTTGTTACATGGGAGCAGATGTTGATGCAGGTGAGCAAGTGGATGCTTGGACTCTGAGTGGGACCAACCGGGAAGTTTTACTTAATGATGTTTAAGGACTATTTTTGTATTGAATATTATAAACAATTTATATTTGTAATAATTGAACACCATATGGATTTTATAATTGGCGCGTTGAAATAAAGTTTTAAATTTTCTGCATTTTTTGGGAAACTATTTTAATAATTAATGAGATTCATTATTATATTTCTTGTTTAATTTTAAATAACTTTCCGGCTAGGACGTTACAGTTGGTGTGGAAGGTGGGATTACAACTACTACAGAGATTGGTGTAGAGGGTGAAATTGCAGCTGATGCAGAGGTTAGTGTGGAGGTTAGGATTGCAACTGATATAGATGTTGGTGTGTTGGGTGAGGGTGTAATTGTTATTAAATTGATTATTATTTTAATAATAATATGCTTGATCATGTGGAGTGATATTATAATCCTAAAGTTATTGAAATTATCATGAAACATGAATTGGTTGAATGGTTGTTAATTGACTTGACATTGGCATGATTGTGTGTTCTATTCTTGGTAAACATCAATTAAACTTTCTTTTTGCTAAAATTACTTTTGCATGAATGTGAAGAGCCAAAAATCCTAACAGTTAGAGGAGGGCAGCCAAAAGGGTTGGAAAAGCCACTAATAATGGATCTTGAAGGACAATTAAAAGTGTTTTCAATGCATTTTCGTTTTTTAGCCATTAAGCATAATTAAGAGATAGTTAATTGGCCAATTAAGGATAAGAAGAAAGGTTTTTGGAGTCTGCAATTGTTGAGTGTTGTGAGGAGAGGTTTACAGAGTAACCATCATGCCTATTGAGTGTGAAGAATGGTGGATTTGAGGAAAAGCTAAGGAGACTATTGGTGATCAAGGAAGAAACTCTAAGAACCATTAAGATAAGCAAGGAATCCATGTTAGGGGAGTTCCTATTTGTGTTTACGATTAATTTAAGTGTTGTCATGGTATATGCTATGTTGGGGTGCCTTTCCTATTGAATTTTCTCCATTGTTTTCACGTTTCTAGGAACTTCCCAAAAACCGTCTGGCGGTCATGATGACCCTTCAGTCGACACATGTGCCTGAACCCAATTTTATAGGTTTTAGGGATGTTAGGGGTTACGCATGTACAGAAAAATCTGGGATTTTTCCATAATGGTATGCACCGCCTGGCGGTGCATGAACTATTGTTAGGCGACACATCAGAACAACAAGAATTTCTGATTTTTATTCTGTGATTCGTGTTCTTTGAGGTTTATCTGGTGATTTTGTGCATAATATTGAGTAATTGGGCATAAAGTGTGAGAAGAAAACATATGCATGTAGTGGAATTAAATGTAAGTATGATTATGTAAGGATTGAGATTATAAAGTGTCAAAGTGATTATTTCCTTGACTGTGATAAGGTATATTGCTTGCTGGTAACTGTTATGATGTGCAAATTGATATGCTTGATTGAGAATCTGTGTTGTATGTTCCAATTGGTGCAAGGATAAGTGTATGGTAAATTTCATAGTTTGTTGGGTGCCTGCATGATCTTAATTGTGAAATTTGGTAGGTGAATATGATGAGTTGTGGTTCAGTTTTATGATTATGACTGAGCAATTAAGATTGACTTATGTACTGTGTATTGCGTGCTTGAGGTTCATTAGAACCTGTCCAAAATGCAAAAAAAAAAACAGTAGCACTCATGTTGTAACATCTTGTCAGGATATTACTAATTTTTAATAAAATGAAGAAAATAAATGGACACGTCGCATTTAATAATACCTCATTTCCCAAAAACGCGGGAAATTTAAACTTTATTAAATATATAAAAAGTACTCAAATCCATAATTCACAAAACCATAATGTTATAACAACACCCATAAGGGTTTACAACTCATTTCAAAACCATTAAAAATAAAACATTAGATTTTCAAACTATACCCTCTCCGTAGCTAAGCTCCACCAAAACCACCTGCATCAATATCATCTGCTCACGTGTACCGCGTACACGATCATCGCCAAACAGAAGCAGATAGGGTGAGCTTAACAATTAAAGCATATAAAAATTGTATACACATATACAACATATCAATATAAACAACACAAACATTCCAAAGGCTTCCATTCTTTAATTCATACCACCTGGCCACAACCAGGTTATTCGTGTTATACATCTTCTAGTGATCACTTCAAGATGACTTGCTGCCATACCTATCGGCCACAACCGATAGAGCACGTGCGGGAAACCATGTTACAGATTATACACTGTAACGCCAGGTGGAGTTCTCAAATACGAACATGGTTCGTAACGTCCCAAGACTACCAAACTCGTCAGCTCATCACTGAGGAGGACAATCCATCTGGACTCATCCGTACTGGCCACAATCAGCACACTCACACCAGCAACACTCGCCAACCCGAGCTCAACCCAAGGGTTCCTCGTGTTCATCCGCCATCCCGAGCTCAACTCGAGGGATGTCATTCCGAGCTCAACTCGAGGAATGCTACGTGTTGAACCCCTATCCCGAGCTCAACTCAAGGAACCCAACAATCTCACCTTTGAAGCATCACCAAAAGCCTTGTAGATCACACTTGTAGAATCCAATAACTAAGACTTACATCAGCCAAATCGCCTAGCGGAAAACACGTATCGCTAGGCACTACCAGCTTCCAAACCGCCTGGCAGGGGACACGTACCGCCAAGCGCCAAGCACCTCAAAACCACCAACAATTGAAGACACTGCCTGGTGGGATAGTCCACACCGCCAGGTGCATCCACGCTAAGACCCCATTGATTCTACCGTAACCGCCTGGCGTAACCACGTTCACCGCCAGGCGGAACTCGCACCCGACTTCATTGACGTTGTTGCTCTCGCCTGGCGATCTAAAAGCCACCGCCAAGCGCTGTATCAGTACAAATGTTGTATTGGTTTCTTTGCAAACCTGCACAGATTTAGTCCTCAACCCGGCATCCAAACTCACACGACTTTAACCAATTTAGTGGAATGGCTTTCCCAGAGACTAACCTGTTATAAATTTCCTACTTCCACACAAGTTCAACCTCCCAAGTTTACAAAAATTGGCTTTCTTAACATTCTCCTTGTTCCACTTCACCATACGATAATGCACACCTTCTTCTTAACCTTGATTCTAGTCATTACAGTCATTCCCAACTCAATCCAAGTCAACTCCTTTTAATTATCACAACTCACTCACATTTTTAACCTTAGCTTTGAGTTAAATTCCCCTTTTTATTTTATCTAATCCTTTAACAACCATTCTCTTTTAAGCCAAACCCGCTTCACGAAAATGAGTGAAGTTTCTAGCCCCTTGCACCTAGAGGATCCAATTCCATAATTTCCACTATGTCCTAATTTATATAATCAAGACCTATAATAAATAATACCATTACATTCTCAGTTGATCCCAACCTCTTTAATTCATGCCCGAGAACTCCATCATCATTTTCCCTCATATATCTCTGAATCAATTCTTCTAATTCCAACTAAAACTGTAGCAACACACCCAAAACCACCACTGTGCTTCGCAGCCACACAAACCCATTGTCTTTGCGTTGGCACCTGGCGGCAAGCCTCGTGCCGCCAGGCGGTGCGTGTGATTCTGGCCAATTTCCCAGAATTTTCGCACCTGCGAGGAACCCCTCACACCTTTCCAATGTTTTTCTCTGCATACCTTAGTTATTTCTCTCCCAAGACACAATAACAATGACGCCATTAATCACTTGACCAATTCCAGCAACAATTTTAGTGTAATTAACAACTAATACCCCCAGTTCTACAAAATCCCCATTTCTGCCAATCAAAAAACTCCCTTTACTATTTCATTCATTCATACGCCCCATGGTGTGAAATCAATAGCCATTTAACAATCAAACACCCTTAAACAATTAAACTTAGCTTTTCCCCCGATTGAAAAAACCCAGATCACAAAAATCCTTAAATTCGAGCCAGTTTGCTCGCGTCGCCTAGTGGGCCGCTCTTTACCGCCAAGCGCATCATACAAACCCAGAAAAAATGCCTGAATCGTTATGTGTCGCCTGGTGGCCGGGACTATGCTGCCAAGCGGTTCCTTCTCTAGGAACCCAGAAACACCAAAACATGATGTGTCGCCTGGCGGCTACGCATAGCCCGCCAGGTGGTTTCTGGAAATTTTCCAGAAACACATAAATTTAAGCAGAACAAATATCATTCATAATATTCACAATATATAACATGCAATTCAGGCTTAAAATGGACTAGAACGTATAAAAACTCCCCTAACCTGGAATTTTTTGGCTTAAAATATAGTATCATTTTAATGGTGCCTTAATGTGGGTTAATAACATAAAATGAAAATGGTATAAATATGGGTGTTTATTGCCATTCATGGTTGCAATATGGACTGTTTTTCAGCCACCTCTAGGCTGCCATTCAACTAGGTTCTCCTTTCAACTTTTCATATTCAAGCCAAAACTAACTTAAGCAAAAATTGAGTTTAGTTTGGTTTTTACAAGGCTTGAACCCACAACCATACAATTGCCAAATCCATGTTAAACCATCAAGTCAATTTATATTTCTTGCTAACTAACACAATTCAATCATTATATCATCATTCAACATACTCAAACATATTATTAAAACAATAATAATTAAATAACACACAATTGGCATAAATAGGACTCAAACCCAAGTCCTCTCACACAATAAAGTACTCACAACCATTTGAGCTAGTACATTTCCATGTCATACCAATCAGAATTTAATGCCATAAAGGCTTCTATTACCCGCATTTATTAATTAAATAATTATTTAATTAATTAAATCTCACGGTTCTTACACATGTTACTGGTATGGCACCTGACACCAAGGGATGAGTCGTCAGGCGATAGAGAACCAAAACAGTGGCAATGGCCATTGGACTCGCATGGATCCTATAGGACAAGGTGGTTCCGCCAGGCGGAAGCAACCTGGCAGAGACTTTGGAAGGCGCATGGCGCGTGGCGGCGTGAGTGGGTTGCCAGGCGACCTAGAGTGTGAGTGTGCCTGGCGACATGGTGCGTGGATTACACGAGGGATTCTACACAGCTTGGGATGAAAGTCTTGATGTGATGCCTTGTTGGAGGCCCAATTACGAGTGCAACTTATATTGGGGTAACACGTGACCACTCGAGGTTGTAGCCTAGTGGTTTTGGAGGTCCAGTGAAGTGTGCGAGATCGTGACTCATACGGACGGGTTCCTGAAGATTGCCCTCCTCGGTGTTATCCACGAGTTTGGTAGTCTTAGAACAAATACAAACTACGGTTCATATTGGGGAACTCCACTTGGTGTTGTGGATCGTGGCCACAACATGTTTATTCCCGCGTGTGGACTATTAGGTGGTGGCTTGTAGTCGGAGGGGTGAGTAGATACTCGTGGCAGCAAGGGTCAATCAATGTAGTCATCCAAGGGTGTAAAATCAAGAGGCGTTTAGAGAAAGATGTGAATGTTAGGCTGACAATCGGGTGTTACATTATAGTAATGGGTTGAAATCAATACTTTATTGTTTATTGCATTTCTTTTTATTTGAGCTCACCGTATCTGTGTGTGTTTGGCGATAATCATGTAACTCGTTACATGACAACAGATGTTGATGCAGGTGAACATGTAGATGCTTAGAGCCGGAGTGGGGTCAGCATGAGAGTTTTTATATAGAGACATTTTATGTTTTTATGGATTATTTGTAAATAGCGTTATGAACAGTTTATATTTATAATAAGCAAATGCTTTTGATGGATTTTGTATTTGGTGCGTTTGAAATCAAAATATAATTTTCCCGCGTTTTTGGGAAAGAAGTTTTATTCGATGTGACTATTATTTATATAATTTTTTATTTAAATTAGTAATATACGGCTAGGATGTTAAAAAATTATGAAGAATTAGGATGTACAATAAGGATATTCACTAAGAGATTGTGTGTTATATACGAGTGTACTTCAAGGATATTAA
>Ga0209389_1000659_pt1 | contig 21422 bp, 32 predicted proteins | sample CowpearedBW_FD_187526 | JGI IMG/M metagenome (GOLD analysis project Ga0209389, IMG submission 187526) | Root nodule microbial communities of legume samples collected from California, USA - Cow pea red BW (SPAdes) (version 2) | ecosystem: Host-associated > Plants > Roots > Nodule | place: USA...
GGCCCGGTAGCCAAGTCCAGACATAGGCCTCGGTGAATTTGGGATCAGAAGTCATCCTTGACCTCTTCACCCCGCCGGGCACGAATGGATTTAGGCAGAAGCGTCATGACTTCGCGATTGCTTTCGATCGCCTGAGACATTGTCGCCTGCTCGACGTCAAACAGCCTAACGCCGACAATCGCAGCGACTTCAAAGACAGCCCCAATGGTGGATCGCGGGTCGCCCGCCTCTATGCGCCGCAGCAGCCCGCGCGAGATCCCTGCCCGCTCGGCGACGTTGAGCGTGCTCATCTTCCGTTCGATGCGGGCCTTGCGCAGAAGCTGCCCAAGCAGCACCGCAGCATCGGCTGCATAGACAGAAATCGGGTGACGGATCTTAGCCATGATTGGTTCATAAATAGATCGTCAAGTGCTTCGTGGATCATATATAGACCAGGGCCGCAAATTCTTCAACTGAGCTGGTGCATAAAAAGACCAGACCGGCTGTTATGGTCCATTAATGGACCAGGCAGGTTCCAGACAACGTAAGGAGCTGGCGAGGACGCCACCAATCCCAGATCGCGCCTCGTCCAAGCTTAAGAGCCTGCGCCGAACACCGTCATCCGCCCGAAAGACCTGAGCCCGTGGCGCTGTGAACATGCCGCTGCGCTTGGACAACGCAATCGCCTTGCCCATATGCCCACAGCAAAAGGCGCGCAGCTTGACCGATGCCATAAAACTAACCACCCAGAACGCCTCGCCACTGGGCGAGATCAAATTGGAGAGGTGGGCGACATCGTCTCGGAATTGGTGGGCGGCTTCATATCGGTACACCCGGGCGACTTCGTCGGAATCCGCACCCTGCATCGCCAAGAACCAGAGGCAAATTGATAGGACGTTCACGCGGCGGGTTGACCAGCGAGATTCATGCGCTTGTAGGTGGCAATGGCCTGCCCGTACGGCTGGCACTGACGCCTGGTGAGGCCCATGACAGCCCAGATCGCAGGACCCAGAAGATGCCATTGAGGACGCGTCGGTCGTTTACCCGAGGAACTCCACGCGGCTTGTTTGGTAGCATAGACTTGATAGCTGCCCATTCGTAGTCCGTCAGTTCATGGCGCATGATTCGAAGCTTCAGTTTGGGAGCTAGAATCGCGGGCGCCGGGGCGAGCACAATGCTTTTGCCATGTCAGGCCGACTTGTCCTCACGGCTGCCCTCAAGCTTATCTCGCAAGGCCGTGATCACGCGATGGACAATCCGTATATCCTTGACAGACAGCCCTTCTGAAAGATCGTTGATCCAGGGAACCTGCAATTCCATTGCGGCTTCGAAGGCGCGCTGTCCATTCTCAGTGAGCACGACGAGCTGCGCCCGTCGGTGATGCGGGTTGACCTCAAAAGATACGAGGCCCTCCCTGTGCAGATCATTGATAATCCGCTGCACGTTTTGACGATTGCCGCCGAGGTCGCGTGCGAGCCAAGCGACCGGTTGGGGACGTTCGGCGGACACAATGGCGCCAAGCACCTGCCAGCGTGCGCTTGTTAGGCCAAGCGGGGCGACCAGACGGTCGCCGGCCGTCAGAAGCAGGCCGTCGAGCCTGAATAGATCGAGAACAAGGTCGGTCAGGGCGTCACCCTCGGGGGTTCGCTCGGCTCTTTTCATTCGTCACCATTGTTTTATGTTGACATCATAGTGTCAATATGTTTGTAACCATAATACCAATTAGGCACCACATGTTAAACAGCGATGGAGGCACTCATGTCGTTGCTACGCCCACTAGACCCTTCCTTCCCGATCGACCGCCAGATCGCTATCGAGGCAAATTCGGTCGTCCTGGTGAACCCATTCACTCTCGACAAAGCCGATGAGGCGGCTTTTCTCAAGACCTGGCAGGACGACGCAGCGTTCATGAAGCGACAGCCGGGCTTCATTTCCACTCAGCTGCACAGAGCTCTCGGCGACAGCTCGACCTATCTGAACTACGCCGTCTGGGAATCCACCGCACACTTCCGCGCAGCCTTCACCCATCCTGACTTTCTAGCAAAAATCGCCAGCTATCCGGCCTCGGCGATAGCTTCCCCTCATCTGTTCCAGAAAGTTGCCGTGCCCGGCATCTGCGTTGCCTAGCCCTGCTGCTTTTAGGAGGGGAAGATACCCATGATCAAGTTGATCCATCCTGTCGCTGGCGCCTTGGCTATCGCAACGATCGGCACATTTTGGCTATCGACGGTACTCAGTGAGCTGTTCGCGCCCCATGCCACAGTTGCAGCGGTTAAGAGCACCATACCGTGGGGTTTCTTGTTGCTGATTCCGGCGCTCGCTGCGACCGGTGGTACAGGTGTCATCTTGGCAAAGGGGCGCCGGGCCGGACTGATCGGGGCCAAATTCAAGCGCATGCCGTTAATTGCAGGGAACGGCATCCTGATTCTTATTCCGTCTGCGCTCTTCCTTGCGTCCAAGGCTCAGGCGGCAGAATTCGATGCGACGTTCTATGCTGTGCAGGCGATCGAGCTCGTCGCGGGCGCAACAAACATTACACTTCTTGCTCTCAACATGCGGGACGGTCTCAAAATGAAGGGATGGTTGGGCCGCAAACTCGCTTGATCACCTGAACCGGAACTGCGCGGACAACTGACCTGACGCCTGGTATTGTCGTGATTTAATGAGTACGCGCCCTAGGCGTGTACTCATTAAGCGCAGATGCCTTGGCATATGAGCATATATTCACAAACTCACAATGAGCTGGCCGGAACGAGCTGGTTCGTCGCATCGACGTTGAAACGGCTCCCCCGGCCGACAGCGCCGAGGCGTTCTCATAACCCGCTAGAGGAGCGCGCTATGTCCTGGAAGTGGAAGCCGAGTTGGTACATCTTGAGCAAGGACAGCATCGTGCAACCGGCCCATCAATGTTTTGTCACAAAACGCTCGACTGTCTTTAAGATCGACGGCTGCCGCGTCCCCAAGCTGGCCCAGCCCGACTTGGTACTCGATCTGATCCGCAAGGCTGCAAACGCCCTTCTGCACCTAAGGCGGCGCAAGGTGCATCGCAGCCGGTTCAGCGAACCAAAAGGAAATCCGCGCAAGGCGAAGGGCGAAGCGCCATTGCAGACCTCAGCAGATTTTGTGTGCACCTATAGTGCTGTCGTCGACGCGCTCACAGCCACGATTCTCAATGCAGAGGCCGCCTTAAAATGGTTGGGCACTCAACCGCCAGATCTGGAAGAAGCCCGGCGAGCACTTAATACTATCGCTAAGGACGGTAAGCGAGCAGGCGAACTTATCGTTCGACTTCGAGCGCCGATGCAGGATGACGCTCTTGATCCCCATAGTACGCATACGACGAAGCCCGCCTGATTGACGCATGCGCGCGAGAGCCGGGTAGCGCTATGATAGCACCGCGTGACAGTTAGGCGGCTTGCTGATCGGTAGGTTCGTTGGCTTGGTGCGGGAGCTTCCATTCCCAGAGCAGCAGTTCGTGCAGACCCGAAGCGGGAAGATCGGCGATCCGGGCGAGGACGTCGGAGAGACAGGCTTTGGGATCGACATCGTTAAGACGACAGGTGGTGATCATCGTCAGCATGATAGCGGCGCGGTGGGCGCCGCGCAGGCTGCCGGCGAAGGTCCAATTGCTCCTTCCCAAGGCGATGCCGCGCAACGCTCTTTCTGCGGCGTTGTTGCTGAGGCAAATCCTGCCATCGTCCGAGGAAGCGGCAAAGTCGGCCCAGCGCCTGAGCATGTAATTCATGGGCTTCAGGACCTCGGATGAGCGCGAGAGGGTTTCTCGCTCGCGCAGCAGCCAGGCGTGCATGTCGTCGAACAGCGGCTTGCTTGTCTCCTAGCAGCAGGCGCAGCTCTTCGGGGCCTCGACAACGACGCGCTCGCGTTCGATGTCGTCCGGCCAGGGCTTGCGTACCGGCCGCTTGCGCGTGAAGGCGCGCACGCTCAGGGTTTTCGCCGCGGGGGCCCGCGCGGCAAGCTCATCCTCGCTCGCTTGGTAACCAGTTCTTCGAGCTCCAATTCCAATTGCTCGATCAGCGCGCCGTGCGCTCGGAGCGCTGCCCGTACAGTTCGCGCTTGAGCTTCTCGATCCGCAGCTCAAGATGCGCGATCAGAGCCTCGTTGGCCGACAGCTCCGCCTGCGCGCTGGCAGCTACCGCCTCGGCTTGCAGCCGCGCCTCACGTTCGGCCTGCAGCGCCGCCATGCGGTCGATCTGCTTGGGCGCTAATCGAGCGACAGCAAAATGCCAGCGGAAGCTCCCATCCAGAGCTCAAACCTCATCGTACAACTGAGCGCGCTATCAATCGGCACAAGCCTCCGCTCGCCTGGTCTTCCGGACAGAGGAAAATGGACATGGAATGCCAAAATAATTCGTCAGCTCAGCCGAAGCGCATCGCGTGCGCATTTCGAAACACCGGCACAAAGACTTTTCTGAGGTCCGCGCGTGTGGTACGAGGCAGTGCTGGATCGCTCGACTAACTGTTTCTCACCATTAGCGGCAGTTCATGTTGGATTGGCGCTTATTCGCATCGTTCAATATGTGGAGCCTGCCGGTTCGTCGAGCTTGTGGCGCCCGGTTCCGGTGAGCGGCGGGTTGAAGATGCTAACGAGGATCATGTCCTTGTCCCGTTCCCCGCGTAGGAAATGCTTGTCAATCACATACATGTCACCCTTGCGAATGGGAAAGACATTGCCGTCCATGTCCTCGACCTCTCCCTCTCCGCCGATGCAGTAGCAGGCTTCGAGATGATTCCGGTATTGCAGAAGCGAAAACGGTGTTAGCGCGCACCACGGTGTGGCAGATGCTAAAACCCATGCCGCCCTTATCGGTCAGAAGGCGGTGGCTAGTATCATTGCCCAATCGACAAAGTGATCGATCGCTTCGACGTCGTGCAGGCTACGCACAATCATAGTGTTGGATTGCTGGTGCCAGGTTGAAGTGATTGATCCAAAAGCTGGAGGCCGTTGTTTTGCCCCGGAACTGCGACTTCTCTGTCGCGCGGCGGACTGCGGTCTCCGTCGGAACAACCAACCGTCGGCCGCGGAGAACCCGCGCAATCGTCCTACGGGATCGGGAGACCGATGAAAAGATGAAGTTGTGGCTGTCTCAGCTGGCTAGCGACTGAGAACGATTTAGCTGGGCGCGTAGCCAATCTAACAAACTGCCGAGATATGGCCGAATACAAACAGGTCCGCGAGCGAGGACCGATCGAACAGTGCGGCTTTTTAATCCGCTATGGGCCAATGCCGATATAGATTGAGCACCTGATACGCGAGCCGAATGAACTCACGTGCAGGTCAGCAGATCAGGTCCTCAGGGCTAGGCCAACAGCAGGCGGATATCATCGATTATTTGCCAGGTTGCGAGCTCATGATGATGCCGCCGGCGAGAAATCGTGTAGTCCCGAACGCGCGCGTCGTTCGCGGCTCCGCGCCTAGCTTGCCGGCATGTCCGCCCCCTTCCGAAGGCTAAACGCGAGCGGGAAGGTCTCGGCCGAAAGAGACTCGAGCGCGGTCTGCTCTTCGATGAGGCGGTTTTCGATGAACTGGCGTTCGACATCCGACAGGTTCGACCTCAGCAGGCGACGATAGCGTTGGATGTTGCTGCGGTGAGCACGAATGCAGGCCAAAAATTCATCGAGCATCCTGGACGCTCCTTACGTCGTCGCAGTCCTTACGAAGAGATATTCAGGCGAGCATGTCATCGGTCAACGCGCCGCTATCATCGCATCGCGAAAGCCGCTCGGCAGGCGGATGAAGACCCTAGCAGTTCGTGAAATCATTCCCTTCTGACCCTACCATTTCCAACGCGACGATCCGCAGCGTTTTTGGCTCGCTACACGCCGTCTTTCTACTCGTCTAGTCCTTCAAACAGAGCGGGACGCTTGTAACGTGCAAGGAATAGTCGGTCACGCCCCGCGTGCCGGACGCTTGTCGCTAACAAGCTCGCCTTAGTACTCTCCCCTGGCGGGCTGAACATCATTTGCTGATGTGCTATAGGCATGTTCGTTGAGAACCGCTTTGTTTGAGAGTTTCGATGTCTCTTTCGATTGGGTTGATTGTGGACGGCTATGTGAAACTAAACAACCGCAGCGCGCTGGAGAACCTTCTGACGCATCGGCGGGAGTTACTGCAGAAGTTGAACCGGGTTACCGGAATTGATGCGAAGGAAGCGATCGCTCAGGTCACTCAAGAAATCACAGTGATCGAAACGGCCCTTGCGGCGCTCGCACGGGAGTAAACAGCAAAGGGCGCACCGCCTCGCGTGAGTTGACGGCGCTCCCGCGCCGAAGACTGATTTTGCCCGCGTTTGCGGATGAGTGTTACAGCACGACGCCTCACCGGCATCGTGACGCAAGGATGCGCGCGCCAAGGCTTGGATGCTCCGCCTTTTGTGCGAGCTGCTCTCTCCTTTCAACGATCGGCCGCTCGCATCGAGCAACGCGCCAACCGATTCACATTTGCAAATGCGGGCGGCGGCTTGCATGGGCCTATCGTGACGCGTCGGGGTAATGAACTGGGGGGAACTAAGATTGACTGACGGCGCTTGTTCGCAAAACAGATTCTTTGTTCGGAAGGGCGGGAAGGGTTGGATGGTTTATGATCGAGAACGTAAGGGCCCAGCGCTGATTGGGACCAGCTTGGCAGCCAATCTAACCGTTGAACAAGCCGAACGGATAAAGCGGATGCTCACCGCTTCGCGGGAAGACAAGGTCTGATCTTGATATGTGACGTTAGCCGACATCGATTTGCGACCACGATACACCTGTGCGAGCTGGTCAGATCGCTGCGCCGCAGGCGACGCGAAGGCGCGCGAACCTGGATAAGAGGCCACGATCTTCAGCACTGTGGCTTGGAATTTCACCTCGATGACAAGCCATGTCCTAGATCTCTCGCCACATCGTTGGTGCTTTCGAAAGAGCTTCCTGACCGATCTGTTTAAGCAGATCGGGGCGCGTCTCACCCCTGGTGGCGGCCTCCAGGATTCTGGAGGCGACGTAGGCGCGGACGCCGGTGTCATACGGTGGGACGTTCTCGCAAACCTCATCCAGGATCGTGCGCAGGAGCGCGCTCGTGGCACCGTCCAGCATTGAGAGATCTCCCTCATCCCACCGAGAAAGATAATGGGCATTTGCTGGACCGCAACGCAAGTACATCAGATCGTATGAGACTTCGCGACCCAATTTTAACGGCGCTGCAATGTCCAGCATCTCTGAGATGGCTGATCAATTGCAGAGCTCGATCGAGCTGTTTTTGTTTTCTCGTCGCCCCTCTCGGTTTAACAGACAACCTTGGCAGGGCTCAGAGCCCAGGGTTACGCGCTGCCACCATGCTCTGCGATTATCTAAGGCATGCTCGGCCATCTATAGCGCGCTGAACTGGCTAGTCGGCTGCGGCAGACCAATGTTCGGACGGTGCAAGTTCGTTGCCGACCTGATCAGGTTCATTGCAGCCAGAGGATTTGCCGCCTATCGAGCGTGCTGCGTCCAACCAAGCCCGAGCGCTTCGCATCCTGCACTGTAGAGGGACATCGTGCGCAATTGTTTCGGTGAAGCATATCTTTGCGTCAAAAAACAGCGCCGGCCCCATGTCTGGCGAGGAAATCGCGCCGAGATCCGACGGCCACCCTCAATAACCCGTGACTCACCCCTAGCCGCTCTGGGCGATTTATGCAGCATCACAGTAAACTCATGGTCAGGGGCGCGTGGCCATGATCCATAATCGCAGGTATTGGCAGCAAACAATTTTGAGCGAGCGTGCTTTGGGAATGCCCGCTTGCAGGCGGATGATCTCAGTAACGTCCTGCGTTTTGGACATAAGCCTGGTGTAGAAGTGACCCCAGCACGGACATGCGAACGTCCTGTGAAAATTCATCGGGGGCGCTGCCGCAATGCAGGATTTGAGCGCGGGAGCGCGGCTCGTCGCATAAATCGATATTGCGATTTTGATACACTCTCCGCCCAGAGCAAACACATGCAACCGGGGGGCGGCATATTCCGCGACTACATTGTGAGCCATTATCGCAACTAGCATGAGCCATGAGCGAGATGGCGTCGCGGAAGTTGCCGTCGCATCTGCGAATTGGGCGCGAGCCCCTTTGCAGGGAGTGAGCTAGCAAACCAGCCTGCCGCGGGCTGCATGTGAAACGCTCCGATCTGAGGCCAAGGCGCTTCGTTCAGCGGGGAGAAGAGACTGGGCTGTTCAGATTTTCTGCTGTGTTTGTCGAATCAGAAAGGGAGCTACATGAATCATCTCGGCAGCAGCCAACGTCGCACAACATCTGTGATGACGGCCGAACAGCACGAGCTTGAGCGCTGCAAGCAGGAGAATGCGCGCCTCAAACAGCTGGTTGTACGACTTTCTGAAATTGCTTTGCGCCACGTCGCAGAAAGCGCGCATAGCGCTCAGAATGTCCCAGATCGTCTGAGCGAGCCACCGAAGTCATAATACGGAAAGCAAACTCGCACTTGGCTGCTCTCGGGAGCGTGGAGCGGTCCGGTCTTGCTCACTTGTCAGCGGCAGAGCCAAGATCATGAGCTCGAGCGTGGGGCAGTTGTTCAGGAGGCAAAGGAGCAGTTTCGGATCGCGTTCGAGGGATGCTGAGGATTTCAGGGCCAACTGATCGGGTTCGACTACTTCTGAGCGCAGTCGCTTGCGGATCTGGCTACGCGCTAGGTCAGGACTACATTGTCGATCAACCGCGTCGAGCCCACATACGCTGCCACACAGAGCACCGCCGGATAACGCAGAGGGCTCTCGGCAATCCTGAGGGTCCCAGCGTCGACAAGCTCAAGGTACTGGAGACGATCGACCCTTTGCAGATGCTTTCTTGCAAGCGCAATCAGCGTTGACGTCTCCCGCTCCCCTGAGGCAAACTCTTGGGATGCAGCGAACAAGCCACGGCTGATCGCAAGGCTCCGACCACGTTCTTCCGGGCTGAGATAACGATTGCGACTGCTCATTGCCAGCCCATCTGGCTCCCGCACGGTTGGCACGGTGACAATCTCGATCGGAAGATTCAGATCAACCGTCATGCGGCGTATCACAGCGCATTGCTGAAAATCCTTCTGCCCAAAGTACGCGGCGTCCGGCTGCACCATGTTGAATAGCTTGCAGACAACAGTCGCTACACCACGAAAATGTCCGGGCCTGAAGTCTCCGCAGAGCGGTTTTGCGAGTTCGCCCGGCTCGACAAAGGTCTCAAATTGAGCCGGATACATCTCCTCTGCACTTGGTGCGAAGATGATGGAGACCCCGGCACTACGGCACAAGGCTTCATCGCGCGCGAAGTCGCGAGGGTACCTGCTGAGATCCTCATTTGGTCCGAACTGAGTGGGGTTGACGAAGATGCTAACGACAGTGACGTCGCAGTGTCGACCGCTGGCCGAGATCAGGGACAGGTGGCCGTCGTGCAGGTATCCCATCGTCGGAACGAACCCGATGCGCTTATCGGCTTTGCGGACGTCTGCAACAGCCCGACGCAGCTCAGCGACCTTCGTAATTACTTGCATTTCTTACATTCTTCACGCTGAATTGGAGGGCACCCACTTGGCGATGGCATGCCGAAGCTGATCAGGAAGCCGATAGCACTCCTCTGCGCCCGGGAATGCACCTTTGCGGATATCGGCAGCCCAGCGCGACAGCGCCTCCTGCAACAGCTGGAATCCATTTGTATAGGCACGAACGAATTTGGGACGATGGCCTTCGGTTAGCCCCAAGACATCATGGAACACAAGCACTTGGCCCGAGCAATCGGGTCCTGCTCCGATCCCGATGGTGGGTATCGTGAGAAATTCGGTCGCTCGCGCGGCGAGCTCGGCAGGAATCCCTTCCAGGACCAGAGCGAAACAGCCGGCTTCCTGCAGACGGTGGGCGTCATCGAGCAGACGCAAGGCGGTATCCGTTGTCCTTCCCTGCACCTTGAATCCACCCATGACGTTGACGCTCTGCGGGGTCAGACCGAGATGTCCCATGACAGGAATTTCGCAATCGACCAGGGCGCGCACCATCTCGACGCGTTTGGCGCCACCCTCGAGTTTCACAGCATCGGCGCCACGCTGCAGAAAACCTCCTGCATTGCGGATGGTATCCTCAAAACCGACATGAAAGCTCAGAAAGGGCATGTCGGCCACAAGCAGGGCATGAGGCCTCGTGCGCGCAACAGCCTCCAGGTGATGATTCATCATGGCCACGCTGACGGGCAGAGTGTTGTCGAAGCCCAGGCAGACGTTTCCAACGCTATCGCCGACCAGGATGATATCAACAATGGGATCCGCGATGCGCGCCGCAACTGCATCGTAGGCGGTGGTCATCACGACACGACGTCCTTCACCCTTCCACTGCTGCAGTGCCGGAATCGTGACACGTTCTAGAGGCTGCTCTGAACTGTGGCTCATATTGGATCCGCTCCCACACACTTTCGGGGCTTCCTAGAGAACGCAGGAGAAACCTGTCAATGGCATGGAGGATGGAGAACTTAGTTCTCCAGAACTGGAGAACAACGCAAAAACAGTCCAATGGACGCGCAACCATCGGGCAAGACCTTCCTCATCGCCCTTTCGCCACCCGATGGCTCGTTCTTCCCGTACAGTTTCAGCCCTCGATCGAGGAGCGGCGCTCGCGACGGGCCACCATCCGCACGCGTTTCTGGGCTGATCGCAGTGTCTCCAAACGGTGAGGGCTCGACCGAAGCGCGCTGCAGATGCACGCAGCGAGAGGCTTCGTCTTTAGGGGCACATCTCCGCGTCTGCTGCCCTAGGGGTACTCGTGAGGCTCCTGCTTCGGCGCTGGCGCACCGAGCAATGCAAACGGATCCCAGGCCAGGAACGTCCAGAGGTGACAGGCCGTTGTAAGCGCAGTGAGAACGGCGGTCGAGTAGATGTCGTCGGGAACGCGCTCAGACCGCGCCAGCCTGCCGGCCGTGTAGGTCCTGAAGTCGATTATTTTTGCCGATGTTTCTGTCACTTGATTGTCCACGCGCTGGCGAATCGAATTCGCAACAAGTCTGACCAGGGCGGTACCCACAGCTCGGTCTAGCCCTAAGCCGCTCGCAACCATCGAAGCCATTTCTGATCGGCCTCCCGCCGCGCCTTGAAGCGGTTGACGCATTTTTTTGAGCAAAGGGCCGTTCGCCAGCAGTAATAGCGAATCAGCCCAAACTTTCCGCCGCATATTGCGCAGCATGTGGCTGAATGGTCGAGTGAATTACGGAAGCCAATGTGCATTCTCGCCTCCTGTCAGACATTCACTTGGGAAGCCCCGCTACCCTCTCACCGCGGCACCACGATCGCACCAAAGGAGCGGCCGCCCGACGGTCCGTCTCAATGGCCTTGCAGCCATCAAGAGCCTGACTGTGATTGCAGCGATTGCGGCTGCCTCACGAAGCAGTAATTTTCGCAGAATGCCTCGCCGAGAAGCTCACGATAATGGATTTCTCCGCCGTGATTACGGCAATTCGCCCCGGCATTTCGGCCAAATGCTGCGCGTCTCATGGCTAGTCCGCAGGATTGCTGCGGCAGTTGGATCAGGAGCGATTAAAGCAACTGCTTAAAGCACGATCAGCCTGCGAGCCGTGGGCGCTGCATCCCCCTTGCATTATCAAACGGCAGCAATACGGACGCTTCCGCCTTGCAAGACCCTGTCACAGCAGACGATTGCAGCACTGATGCACCTCACATCAGCAAGTCAGCAGCGTCGCGGATGGCAGCATAGATTTCATCAAGATCGGCCGCCGTCACGCAGTAAGGCGGCATCACGTAGATCGTATTACCAAGCGGGCGTAACAGCAGATTCCGCGATTGGAAGAAAGCCAAAAGCTTCGGCCCGATGTCCGCCAGATAGCCGGCATCGCTCGTGTTGAGTTCAAGCGCTGTGACTGTTCCTGTGCGCCGGACGTTTGCGAACCGTGAATCGTCGCAAAATGGCGCGAGTGCCCGTTCTTGCATCTTGGCCAAGGATGCGACCCGCCGGCGATAGTCCTGATCCTGCCATAGGTCGAGATTGGCCTTGGCGGCGGCGCAGGCCACTGGATTGGCCGTATATGAGCTCGAATGAAAAAACGTACGCCTGCGATCTTCCGAATAATGCGCATCGAAAATATCGGCACGACACAGTGTGACGGCGAGCGGCAGCGCCCCAGCCGTGAGGCCTTTCGAATAGCAGGCAATATCGGGCGTGATATCGGCCTGCTCACACGCAAATAAGCTACCCGTCCGGCCCCAGCCCGTCATGACCTCGTCGGCAATGAACAGGACGTCGAAGGCTTCGCAGATCCGCTTCATCTCCCTTAGCACGGAGGGAGAATACATCAGCATTCCACCGGCACCCAATATCAGGGGCTCCACAATAAAGGCTGCGGGATGTTGGTTTCGACAGGCGTTTTCAAGCGCATCGAGCGCTATTTGCTCACGATCTCTTGCCGGGAACGGAATCGAGGTCACCTCGAACATCAGCGCCCCGTAGGCCGCATTGAAGACGCCTCGGCTACCTACCGACATCGCCCCGATCGTGTCGCCATGGTACGAGTGCTGCATCACCACGATTTGGGTTCGCTGTCTTCCGGTATTGTACCAGTAGCCAAGCGCCATTTTCAGCGCGACTTCGACGCTGGTTGACCCGCTATCGGAGAAGAACACATGTTCGAGCGCCGGGGACGTCACCTTCAATAGTTCCGTCGCAACTTGCTCAGCCGGTTCGTGAGTGTATCCAGCGAAGATGATCTGGTTGAGCTTGCCTGCCTGTTCTCGGATCGCGTTCACGATGCGTGGATGGCAATGGCCGTGGGTCACGACCCACCAGGAGGAGATTGCATCGATAAGGCGTCGGCCATCTTTGGTGTAGAGATAAGCCCCCTCTCCCCGCAGCACCTTCGTCATGTCCTGCTGTAGAGCATGCTGCGTGAACGGGTGCCAGATCGGCGACCTCTTGGCCATCTTCATAGGTTCAGGAAATCATCGCCAACAAAGGAGACCTTGAAAGCGGCCTGCAGCCCATCGTTCGTGAGGGGATCAAGCCACGGGAGCCGTCCCAACCAACGCACTCTCCCGATCTCGCAAACCGCGCTTTCAGTTTCTGGGTTTCTTTCGCCAATGAACGCAATTCCAAGGATTCGAATCTGACGCTTCCGCAGAGCCTCTATGGAGAGCAGACAGTGATTGATTGTGCCCAGTCCCGTCCTCGCGCAAAGCACGACGGGAAGCTGCCAGCGTTCGAAGATGTCGATGTAAAGAGTGCGCGCTGCCAGCGGCACCATGAGCCCGCCGGCGCCCTCGATCACGAGTGGCCGCTCACCCCTGTCCGGCAGTCCAAGTGTCTCTGTGTCTATGCGAACGCCGTCAATCTCCGCGGCGTAATGGGGCGAGGCAGGCGTCCGAAGTCGATAGAGCTCCGGGACAATGCGATCGGACGAGAGGCCGCCGAGGCGCAAGACGCACTCGGAATCGGTCTCTTGTTCGAGTCCAGCCTGGACCGGTTTCCAGTAATTCGCGCCGAGCAGGCCAGCGAGTCCTGCGGAAAATACCGTTTTGCCGACCCCGGTGTCCGTACCGGTCACGACGATCCGATTATTGATCAAAACGACCCCCTCGTCACCTCAACAAGCGCATCGAGCATTGCGCACACGTCCGCTTCCCCAACATTGAGCGTCAACGAAATTCGCAAACGGGCGGTGCCTGCTGGGACGGTTGGCGGCCGAATTCCGCGGATGTCGAAGCCGCGCGCCTGCAGAGCAGAGGCAATTCGCATTGCATGAGCATTGTCACCGACGATATACGGCACGATCTGAGAGGTCGACGGCGTGTGCAAACCAAGGGAGGTGATCTGCCGATGCGCGAACGCAACGAGCTTGGCCAGCCGTTGCTGCCGCTCCGGCTCTTTCTGTAAGATGAGCAGTGCCTCTCGAACGGCAACGGCCATCAATGGTGATGGGGCAGTAGCAAAAATAAATGGACGGCAGCGGTTGACCATGAAATCGCGCAGGATGCCGGAGGCCGTAACAAGTGCACCCGCCGCACCGAGCGCTTTGCCGCAGGTATGAACGACGATGAGATTATCGCGCCTGTCATAAGGAGCCGTGAGCCCTCGTCCCTGATGCCCGTAAGCACCTGTGGCATGAGCCTCATCCACGATCAGAAACGCGTCATGGCGATCGGCGATTGCCACCAGCTCTTCGAGTGGAGCGAAGTCGCCATCCATGCTGTAGAGACTTTCGGCCACAATCCAGATGCGGCCCGCTCCACCTTTGGTTCGCCACTCGCGAATTGCGTCTTCGACTGACTGGGGATCATTGTGCGCGTGAATCCGGCACTCTGCGCGGCCGGCTCGGGCCCCCTCGTGAATACTGGCGTGCACGAGGGTATCGAGAACAAGCAGATCGCCGCGCTGCGGCAGCGTTGTCAGGATGGCAAAATTTGCGATGTAGCCGCCTCCAAAGAAAAGCGCCGCCTCCGCGCCAAAGAACTGAGCCGCTTCCGTTTCGAGCCGTTCATGCTCCTCGCAATTGCCGCGCAGAAGCCGCGACCCGCCGGCGCCAACCGGAGTGCCCGCCTCGAGCGCGGCAACCATCGCCTCTTTGATGCGCGGGGCGCTCCCGAGCGCCAGATAATCGTTGGATGCGAAATCGATCCCCACGCGCGGCCTGAGGCAGCGCAGCCGTTTATTTTTGTTCAAGGCCTTCAGCGCTGCGACGTAGGGACTAAGTCTAGCTGTTTGGATTGACCGCATTCATCACTCCCAAGATCGCATCAACTCACGCAAAAGATCCGTTGGCCGTTGAAGAAGGAAGGATGGCCCTTGAGGCTCAACTTGCCAGGATGCGATTGTCTCGGTCCACACGCACCATGCGTGGGTTGAATATCTTTGCTTCGGCCGCGTCGAATGAGGCATATGCAACGATAATGATCTTGTTTCCGGGCATCGCCAGTCGGGCGGCCGCACCGTTCAGGCTTATCGTGCCAGACCTCGGCGGCGCCTCGATCACGTAGGTGGCAAAGCGCGTTCCAGTTTCGACATTGTAGATTTCGACGCGCTCATTGATCACCATTCCTGCTGCCTCCAGGAGCGTACGATCTATCGAGATCGAACCTTCATAGTGCAGATCAGCTTCCGTCACTGAGGCGCGATGGATTTTGCCCTTCATCAAAGTTATCTGCATTTCTCACCTAGGCTGGATGTAGGGGCAACATATTGCGCGCACTGCTTCCCTCCGGTGATCCCGGACGTGATACCGAGCCGGGCCAGCAGATCCGCATCGCGATCAACTTTCGGGTTTTTGGTGGTCAAGAGCACGTCGCCGATGAAGATCGAATTTGCGCCGGCCAAGAAGCAAAGTGCCTGCAATTCATCGCTCATGTATTGCCGCCCGGCGGACAACCGAACCACACTCCGCGACATCATGATCCGCGCGGTCGCCACCAGCCGGACCAGCGCGATCGGGTCGGGAGGTTCCGCGGTGTCTTCCACCGGCACGCCCTCGATCTTGTTCCATAGGTTGATCGGCACGCTTTCGGGATGGCCGGGGAGATTGGCGAGCAGCACGAGCATACCGAGGCGGTCCTCGACGTGCTCGCCCATGCCGATGATCCCGCCGCAGCAGATCTTGATGCCGGCATCGCGCACATGCGCCAGCGTATCGATGCGGTCCTGCAGGCTTCGGGTCGTGATAATCTTGCTGTAAAATTCGGGGGATGTGTCGACGTTGTGATTGTAGAAGTCAAGGCCGGCCTCGGCGAGGCGCGTGGCCTGGTTCGGTGTCAGCATGCCGAGCGTGACGCACGTTTCCATGCCGAGTCCCTTGACCGCATTGACCATGTCGCAGACGGAATCGAGATCGCGATCTTTTGGAGTGCGCCAGGCCGCGGCCATGCAGAAGCGCGTGGCGCCCGCATCCTTCGCGCGCCGCGCGGTCGCAACCACATCGGCGCAATGCATCAGACGGGTCGCTTTCAGGCGGGTTTCGTAATGCACGCTTTGCGAGCAGTAACCGCAGTCTTCCGGACAGCCGCCGGTCTTGATGCTGAGCAGGCTTGCAGTTTCGACGTGGTTTGGATCGAAGTGCTTGCGGTGAGCGCGCTGCGCCTGAAGCATCAGGTCGGCAAAAGGACGGTCGTAGAGCGCCTTAGCCTCCTCGACGTTCCAATGATTACGAACCTGCGCCTCGTCGCCTGTTTCCTTCCGTTGGATTTGCGCAGCAGCATCCATAACCTATCCCGCTCGATTGTAGATAATCGCGTGAATTATCTATAGTCATCGCTCTCCAAGAGATGCTAATCGAGCTGCCTCGCAAATGCACCGGTTATTGCGGTAGATAATCTATGATCACTACTGACAACACGACAACGGTCGCGCGCATCGCGGACTCGATCGCTGAGCGCATTATCAGCGGCGCCCTAGAGCCAGGCGCGCCACTCCGCCAGGATCACGTTGCACGAGAATTCAATTCCAGCCACGTCCCGGTGCGCGAGGCCTTTCGGCAGCTGCAAGCACAACATCTTGTTGTCGCTGTGCCGCGTCGCGGTGTGCGGGTTGCCCCGCTCGATACCCGGTCAGTGAAGGAGATCGCTGAAATGCGCGCCGCGCTCGAAGTGGTGGCATTGCGCCATTCGGGGCCAAGGCTCACAACAACTCATTTGGCTCGGATCGAGCTCGCTTTGATCGAAGGAGACAATGCAAAGACGATCGAGGAGTTTGAGATGGCCAACCGCGCCTTTCACCAAGCCTTGGTCGCGCCGTGCGGAATGCCGCGTCTGCTCGCTAGCCTCGACGGACTGCAGCTTGCCAACTCTCGATTGGTGTTCGCGATGGCGCGATCGGTGGGCTGGCGACCGCGCTCAAATCAAGATCACCGCCTGATTCTGCAAGCCTTGCGAACGCGCGACGTCGATCAAGCCTGTAACCTGCTCACGCGGCACATTCAAACCATTGAGCGCCTTCTTCCGGCGTCCTGACCAATTCTGGCCACGATTCATTGGGGATCGCAGACGATCGCAAGCGACGAACATGCAGCAAGCGACTAGCCTCATTGCAAGGGGCTCTATTCCCAGATAGTTGTGCCACCCGCTAGCGACATCTCCACGGACAGCCATGATTCGTCACATTGTCTTCTTCAGCGCCAAGGACGAGACGCATATCGACCAGATTATTGAAGGTCTTTCGCTTCTCACCACGATACCACATGCGCGCCGGCTTGAGGTTGCCCGCAACCGAAAGACCGATCAGCTCGGCAACGATATCGACATCGTTGTCTATGGTGAATTCGACAGCGAGGCGGAGCTCGCAGCGTACAAAGCGCACGATCTCTATGAGGAGTCGATTAAACGGGTCCGACCGCTCCGCGAGCTGCGGTTCGCGGCCGACTACAATGTATGATAGATGCCCCTTTCGCCTCGCCGGCAGCATGATCAAGGTGCTGCCGCAGCACAAGTCCACCGCCGGATAAACTTGGCAATCGCCTCAATGTTCGGCCCATCGCAGACGAGAGTCGTTCTTATCGGGTGGGGCAACAGATGGAACGGCACTTTCACGACGTCAGCCGCCGGTGATCGATAAGCCGATGTACGTTCGCGAATTGCAGTGGATTGAACCTGTCACAGCGATGCGAGGTCTCCCGCATCGGTCGCATCTCACGTTTCTCGATAGCGCAGCAAGGCACGAGCTCCTTGGGCGCTACTCATATCTAACGTGCGACCCCTTCAGCACCTACAAGGTCGCGAACGGCCAAGGCAGTTGGAACGGACTAACTCTTCATGGCGATCCATGGATGGTCCTTCGCACACTGCTCGCGAAATACCCGCAAGAGCATGATCCCGATCTCCCGCCGTTCCAGGGTGGAGCGGCAGGCTACCTTGCCTACGACATGAACAGGACAGTGGAGCGACTGTCTGCGCCGGCAATTGCCGGCATGGGTTTGCCCCAATCCGTCCTGCATTTCTATGACGTGGTCATCAGCTTCGACCACCGGGATAACAAATGCTGGATCGTCTCGACCGGATGGCCGGAGCAGGATCGCGTGAGACGGAGCGAACGCGCGCGTCGTCGAGCCGACGAGTTTGCAGCATTGCTTGCCCATCCAACGGCGCCCCAGAACGGTTGTGACGGCAAAGCGGGCGCATGGCGCTCGAACTTCAGCCGCGAAGGCTACGTTGCGGCGGTACAACGCGTGATCGACTTCATCCTGGCTGGTGACGTGTTCCAAACGAATATTGCGCAGCGTTTCAGTGCCCGCCTGTCGACCTCGTTTGATCCGCTCGCCTTCTACTGTCAGCTGCGATCATTGAATCCAGCGCCTTTTGCGGCCCTGCTGCGATGGGGAAAGCTGACCATTGCATCGAGTTCGCCGGAACGATTCCTGAAGCTTGAGGGGCGACATGTCGAGACACGACCCATCAAGGGCACGATCGCGCGTTCGCCTGATTCGAAGGAAGACCACCGCCGTGCGGCTGCTCTCCTCGCTTCCGAAAAGGATCATGCCGAGAACACGATGATTGTCGACCTTTTGCGAAACGATCTGTCACGCGTTTGCACTGCACATTCGGTCGAGGTTCCGGCCCTGTGCAATCTCGAGTCCTATGCCTCGGTGCACCATCTCGTGTCGATCGTTACGGGGGAACTTGCCGGAAAGGAAGACGCCGTTAGCCTGCTCCGTGCTTGCTTTCCGGGCGGCTCGATTACGGGAGCGCCAAAGCCGCGGTCGATGGAAATTATTACAGAAATCGAGCGCATAGCGCGAGAGGTCTATTGCGGGGCGATTGGCTTCATCGGGTTCAACGGGCACATGGACACGAATATTGCGATCCGCACCGTCACGATTGAGGACGACCTGGCTGTGTTTCATGCCGGCGGCGGTATAACGGTGCTGTCCGATCCCGAGGCCGAATACGAGGAAACGCTCGCCAAGGCAGAACGACTCTTTGCTGCATTCGGTTCTGAACCAGCTGGTGCATTTTGATTGCCATCATCGATAATTACGATTCCTTCGTGTTCAACATTGCACGCTATTTCCGCAAGCTGAGTGAAGCAACGGAAGTAATCCGGAACGACGCTATCAGCATCAGCGAGCTCGTTGGTCTCAAGCCGCGCGCGGTGGTCATATCGCCCGGCCCCTGCACCCCAAGGGAGGCCGGAATATCGACAGCAGCGGTCCGCGAATTTTCAGGACGCGTACCAATTCTCGGCATCTGCCTTGGACATCAGTGTATCGCGAGCGTTTTCGGAGGGCGCGTGGCGCGTGCGCATCGGCCCATGCATGGTCGGCGCTCATACGTTGCGCATGACGGCCGAGGGTTATTCAAGGCGCTGCCCACCCCGCTTGACGTCGGCCGCTACCATTCTCTTATCGTCGAGCTTGATCGTTCATGCGGGCAGCACCTGGCAGTGACAGCGCGCTCGGAGGAAGGCGAGATCATGGCCCTCGCGCACCGCGATCATCCCACCTATGGCGTCCAATTCCATCCCGAGTCGATCCTTACCTCACAGGGGCACGTCCTGCTTATGAACTTCTTGCGACTCGCAGAGGATTTCCGAAACCACGCGGAGGAATGAGAGCTGGGCCTGCCGGTCAAATGGTGGACCGTTGGTTTCCGCGTCCTTACGTCGTTTGAAGGCGCAGCGTCATATAGCAGGCATTTTGTGTCAATCAGCGCTGTTTCGTGCTCGGCTCCGCAGTCAGCGGCGCGCCTCCCACAGAAACCGGACCTTGCGGTTTGGGCGGGCGGACGTCTCTCTTGGCCGGCTTGGATGTGGTGCGCACGGGTGGCGGAGAGGCGGCGGGAGAAGGAGAAGCAACAGGCGCCGGATTCTGCAGCTCCTCGATTCTTTGGGTCAGGGCTGCGATCTGATCCGAGATCCGCTTTAGATCGGCTTGTTGTGCATCGACGTTGCGATTGAGCTCGACCAGTTCATCGGCTGTCTTCTGCTGCCCCGATTGGATCCCTAAAAGAACGGCCCTATCCTCAGCTGACAGGCTAAGTGTGGGAGGCTCGACGTCATGCGCCGGCGGCGCCTCCGCAAACGCTTCGATATGCGTCCACAAATAGGCTCCTCCTGCGCAAAAAGCGAGCGATACGGCTACCAGAGCAAAGATCCACCGAAAGCCTTTTGAGGGTGTCTGCAAGACAGGCGGCAACTCCGATGTTTGGGATTGATCCATCACAGCCCCTCTCATCATTTCGATCTGCTTCTGTTGTTCTCGTTGCCGCGATAGCAGAAGATGGTCAAGAGCTGCCGCACGCCGCAACACCCGCGGCATCGTTTTCAGCAATCTTGCCCCACTTGATCGGGTCGGAGTCTTTACGAGAAACGCATTGCGCTCCAGGTGGTGAGGTAAATAGTGAGGGCCGGTAGACGGGCTTATCCTTGAAGCACATTCATACCTGCTTGCTCTTAAGGCCACCGAAAGGTGCGCGTCGGGGATTTGCTAGGTGAGCCTCCAGCGCTCCTGTGCCTAATTGTTCGATCGATAGTTGCCGTGCCGAAGTTGACCTGACGCAGAAATGCTGCGCAATGCGCGCAAAAACGCGTGATGCGAGCGCTATCATAAGCCTACCTATATCTTTCGATGGATGGGGACTTAGTGGTCAACTGTACGAAACCGAGCCAGGAGATCAGGTCGGCCATTCAGAAAGGCAGCACTACGTGCGAAAACGGAGCGTTTTGCGGAAGCGGATCCCTGCGGAAGCCTGAGCAGATCATCCGCGACCGCCGGGCCTCCAAACGTGGAAAACCATACCAGCCCGCTGCCCGGCTGCGTCAGGTCGCGCAGAGATCCTAGCGCGCCAACGGCCGATCGCGAGATCTAAATGAAAGCAAATGCGAGCAGGCTAGAGCAAAGCAGCGCGAGGCCAGCGGCGGTCAGCGCCAACAGGCTGCCGGACACAATGTCATGATTGTGCATGGATCGTCCTTCACGGCGCCCGGAAGCAGCGGATGGGCGGCTGCCTTCGCGGTGAATAGCCAATCACTAGATTACTACTCGAAACCGCCGCACTATTCCTGCGGCCCTCAAGGGAAAATGCATTTTTTGAGCGCAATCATCCCGCTGTTTGGCGGCTACCGGCGAGAACGAACGAATATCAAGATTTGTGAGCCTTTTGCTCGCCAATACGTTGTATGCGATAGATGCCCCGACAAAGCCGCTCCTCCTCCAAAGGCACGGGATGTGAGCCGTTTCATAATTGCGATATATCGTTTCGGGTAATCCTTGTTGCATGCGCGTTCTCCTGATCCTCCTGGCGGCTCTAACGATCATGTTGGCGGCACGCGGCCAGCACCAGAATGCCTTCGTGCCACGCCCGACGGCGTCCATGCCCCCGGTCGACGTGCCGTAACCCAAGCACCTGACTCTGTCCTCAAATGACCTGAAGCATTTCATCAATATCGGGGAGCAATTAGTGACACGGCTCGGACTCATATTCGCGATCTGCACTGCCGCCTTTGTAGGCAGCACATCTTC
>Ga0209389_1000661_pt1 | contig 21413 bp, 23 predicted proteins | sample CowpearedBW_FD_187526 | JGI IMG/M metagenome (GOLD analysis project Ga0209389, IMG submission 187526) | Root nodule microbial communities of legume samples collected from California, USA - Cow pea red BW (SPAdes) (version 2) | ecosystem: Host-associated > Plants > Roots > Nodule | place: USA...
AACACGGAGAACCGGTCGAAAAAGCTCTCCGTACATGATTTTTCGGTCACTTTTCGTCCAATGACGCTGTAGGTGCCTGGAAAATTGCAACTTGCCGCGGCTGCACGACAAGTTGATCGGAGCATCCCTAATGAAAAGTACGCTGCCAGCTTCGAGCACAGCAGAGAAGTCATTCCGGCAGGTCCAGACCAGCTCCTGCACAGCCTTCTGGAGAGCCTCACTTACCAGGTCGCAAGCATCAGCCAAGGAATATCGCTTTCCATCGCCGCTGGACAACAGAACCGCGTCCAGGACAGCGACTGGCACAGCCTCTGACTGTAATCGAAGCCAGGCTGTAACCAGTCGCCCTTCACATACCGCAAAGCCATCAAACACATCCCCTGAAAGGCTCAGCTCTACGGAGTAGTCACCTGCTAGCTCCATGCGCTCAACTAGGCCGCGATGCATTGGAATCTCGCTGTAGAAGCCGGTATCTATTCGGCTTCGCACATGCGGACGACACCGCGACACTTGCGTTAGGCCGGCAGGCATGATGCAGCTCAGCGCAGCCCGGTACCAACACGGCCCTGCGCACTGGCCTTGGCCTTTTTACGATCGGCCACTTTCAGCAGCTGCACGAAGAGCACAACCATGACCAGAATCGCGATCAGCATGAATGCGAGTGTGGGACTGATGTGACCAATCTTCGCCCACACGAACACGAAGGCTGCCAGGGCCAAAGCCGCCGGCAACTGACCAACAATGTTCAAAGTCCGCATGGCCCAGAATTGAGTTTTCAGCATTACAAGCTCCTCAGAATGATTGATAACACGTACGCATAATACTAGAAGATTTGCATGCCTGCTAGCCATGCGATGTCATGATGCCGCCACAAAAAAGGCCTCCGTCCACAGTGATGGACAGAGGCCTTGATCTACGGCCGGGAGAGCCTCACAGCGGATAGAAAATCGAATAGATACACACCGCCAATGCAGCCGCGCAAAGCGCGGAGCACAGCCAGATCAGCATTTTTACGTCACGCAGCGAGCGATCGGTAAAGCCTTGCATGGCCTGGATCTGCTCAGGCCCTGAGGCGTTTTTCACGGTGAAAAGGGCGTTGCGGCGCTTGATCGCGATCGAAATGATCACAGCGAGCACCACGACAGCGATACGTGCAAGCATGTCAGGAGTGATAGTCATTGCGGTTCCTCAGGTTGGATTTAATACAGAACAGGTAGAGCGATTGAGTCAGCGAGAAACGGCGTCAAGGTTACCGATTCCCTTGTTCACGCATGGTCTTAATGGCTGCGAGCACTGGATCCCTGGGGCTAGCATCTTGCCCCTCACAATGGGTATGGCGCTCACCTGGCTTGATCAAGCAGTAACGCCCTAACGGCTTGGAGACTGCTGCCCCGAAGTGAGGCTGGGCCACCGGCTTGAACATGATCAGGCCAGCAACAGCGCTTACCGTGGCAAAGGCAGCAAGAGCAGTGCGCCAGGAGCGGAGACGCCTTGGATTACGCACCAGCGGCAAACTCCAAACCGGTCGACAGGCTGATCATCTGAACTGCGAGATCTGGGTTGATCAGTCCTTTCGACGCAAGCCCCCTGACCTGGCCAGAGAAAAACTGTACGAAGAAACGTTGGGAAGCGTGCTCGCTCTGTACAGAGTCCCCATGCTCCTTCACCTGGCTTCGTCTCTCGATGGCAGCGGCAGCAGAAGTGGCAATAGCGTTGGCCAGCTCTGCGGCCACCGCTTCACCACGGGGCGGCAGCCTGGTCACATCCAGCTGAGCAAGGACCTCATGTGAGAGATGCAAGCTCGCAAGGCCGTCACCATACCAACCGTCATAAACTGTCACCCCGTGCTCATCGGTAGTGAGCACGGTAAAAAAGCGTGAGAGTCGGTGGGTTTCATCGTCGCCGACAGCAAGCATGGGCGGGTTGGCTACCTCGTAACCGGCGCCGACCTCGAATTCGTGGGAGTTGGCCAATTTGAACGCTCCTATCGGTTCCAAAAATGGGTGCTTGCAATAATACATAACGCGTACGCATACGGCGATAGCGATCAATGCAAATCTACATGATTCCCTAGGAGTAGGTGACAGGGTTCAGGAGGCCCACGCCGGGTCCCGGAAATCGAATCCAAAAAAAGACCCACCATCAAGGATGGTGGGTCGGATTTAGCGTTTCTTTATAGGTGGCTCTGCTGAGCGTTTATTTGGATTGCAGCGGCTTGCCGTTTTGGTTTGCACCGTATTTTACGCGTCTGAACTCACCTTTAATGGCAGCAACAGCTCCCATCAAGGGCGCGAAAAAGATACGCGGTGCTTGCCTTGCAGCGTTAGCGAACTCTGACCCAAACGTATTATTCATCAGCAAATTCCTTAATAGCCCTGTAAGCCCCAATGCATATAAAGATGAAGAAAAGACCAGCATCCATTAATACAATGAAGTGTTCGAGCAGCCCCAGGATTAGTAAAGTGAACTCACTAATCCCGAATTCAGCCAAGTACTGGACCAGATGGTTGAGTAGTACTGCAGGCACCATGATAATCAAAAATATGATAGTACCGACGAAGCCATGAGCCGCGAAGTGTGCTATCGGGCTCCACCAAGGTTTTTTTTGCGTTTTGGACATCTGTTACTCCTGAAAGGACCTGGGGCGGTCGTTGAGAAATCCCATAGGCCTTCTTGCGGTAGACCTAGCCCCTGGAGATGCGTAACGCGGGCCTGTAATCTGCAGGACGCAAAAAAGCCAGGCAGTGCCTGGCTTGGTGGAACAATTCGCTTAACTCTGCCGTGCCTGCCGCAGCCGGCCGGGCGTGAATTTCCCAGAGAACGAATAGCCGAGATCCCTTACTCGCTCACGGACCTTCAGCTTGTTGGATTTGTCGCCCCGCTCCTTGTGGAGCTCGACATGCTCGGCTTCTACCTGGAGCAGAAACTCGACGTCCTTTTGGCACAGCTCCAGCGACTGCTCCAGCTTTTTCCGGTCTGAAAATTTCTTTCCGATCAGTGCAGGGGGTCATGCCGAGATAAAGGAAAATTAGGACATAGGGGTCCTATCGTATTGATATAAAAAGAATTCTATTTGGTCTGTTTGTCTCGCCTGCCTCATGCTCGTAAGCGTCTATGCTGATCTATTTACATGGGGGCTGAGCGATGGCGGCTTTGGAGAGAACGGCATATCCACGACTAGCAACTACCCTCAGTGCTAAGGATTTACACCGCAACTATTCGCTTTCCGCAGGAGAGCTTGACTGGATTTCCAGGGCAGCTCGTAGCCCTGCCCTTTCCCTTGGGCTGGCAGTCCAGCTCAAGGTATTCCAAGAGCTCCATTACTTTCCTCCCCTAGACGAGATACCTCCAGAAATTACTGATCACATCAGGAATACCCTCGGTTTTGGCCCTCGTATCACTTCCCGCTACACCAACCCGCGTACTTTTTATAGGCATCAGGCGGCCATTCGTGAGTACCTCCAGATCAAGGCTTTCTATGGTAGTGAAGCGCTCACCATAGCTCTCCACCTTGCGCACGAATCTGCCGAGGTACTCGACCAGCGGGCGGATATCATCAATGTGCTGATCGGCGAGTTGCTGCAGCGCAGCTACGAACTCCCAGCCTATTCCACCCTCAATGACGCTGCTGAGGATGCCTTAGTTGCAATGCAGGAGCGGCTATTCAATCTCGTTGTGACCAGGGCGCCAATTGAGGCGGTCTACAAACTGAAAGAACTGCTCGAAACGGATTTCGGGCGACGCCAAAGTCAACGCCCTCAAACAGGCACCCAAGAAACCATCCCGCAAACACTTGGATGTGCTGATAGATCACATGGCTTGGCTCGAGAGCTTTGGGAATCTAGATGTCATTTTTGATGGAATCGTCGATACCAAAATCCGCCACTTCGCTGCCCAAGCTGCGGCGTCGGACGTCGCCGAGCTTAAGGACTGTTCGCTGCCGAAGCGTTACACGCTGATGCTTGCCCTGATATATCGGATGCGCGTACGGACTCGCGATCACCTAGCCGAGATGTTCATCCGGCGAATCTCTACGATTCACAAACGCGCCAAGGAAGAACTGGAGCACATCCAAGCACGGCAACGTCAGAAACTGGAGCAACTGGCGGCCACCCTGGACGGTGTGGTGCAGATTTTGGTTCATGAACCGGATGACCAAGAGGCAGGCAGCCTGATTCGGGAATACCTCTCCCCCGACGGCAACCTGGAACGGTTGCGCGAAACCTGTGCCGAAGTCCAGGCTACCGGCGGTAATAACTACCTGCCGTTGATCTGGAAGCATTTCAGGTCCCATCGCTCGCTGTTGTTCCGTCTCAGCCACCTTCTCCAACTGGAGCCCACGACTCAGGATAGGTCGCTGGTTCAGGCACTTCAACTGATACAGGACAGCGAGAATTTGCACCGCGAGTGGATCGACGAGCACGTCGACTTGTCGTTTGCGTCGGAGCGCTGGGTCAAGGTCGTTCGTCGTCCTGCCAGTGAGGGGCCACCGACCAACCGGCGCTATCTGGAAGTTTGCGTATTCTCCTACCTGGCCAACGAACTGCGATCCGGTGACATGTGCGTACAAGGGTCGGAATCCTTCGCCGACTATCGCAAGCAGTTGCTACCCTGGGAGGAATGTCTCCAGCGACTCCCGGCCTACTGCGAAAAAATGGAACTGCCTGGCACGGCAAAGGAGTTTGTTGCCTCCCTCAAGACCCAGTTGGAGGAAACCGCGCAGCAACTGGATGACAAATTCCCCTCTTGCCGAGGGGACGTATCGATCAACGAAGCCGGCGAACCGGTATTGCGCCGAGTGACGGCGCGCGACATCCCGCCATCGGCCATCTCGCTACAGACGGCCCTCATGCAACGCATGCCGGCCAGGCACGTACTCGACATCATGGCCAACATCGAGCACTGGATTCAGTTCACTCGACATTTCGGGCCGATGTCCGGCAACGAGCCAAAGCTCAAAGAACCTGCCGAGCGCTACCTGATGACGATCTTCGCCATGGGTTGCAACCTCGGCCCCAGCCAGGCCGCGCGGCATCTGGCCGGTAATGTCACCCCGCACATGCTTTCCTATACCAATCGCCGTCACCTCTCGCTGGAGAAACTGGACAAGGCTAACCGCGAGCTGGTGGAACTCTACCTGCAGCTCGATCTGCCCAAACTCTGGGGCGATGGCAAGGCGGTGGCTGCGGACGGCACCCAGTTCGACTTCTATGACGACAACCTGCTGGCCGGCTACCACTTCCGCTACCGCAAGATGGGAGCCGTGGCCTATCGGCATGTGGCCAACAACTACATCGCTGTATTCCAGCACTTCATCCCCCCGGGCATCTGGGAGGCAATTTATGTAATCGAGGGGCTGCTCAAGGCCGATCTCAGCGTCGAAGCTGATACGGTGTATTCCGATACCCAGGGCCAGTCGGCCACGGTGTTCGCCTTCACTCATCTGCTTGGCATCAACCTCATGCCACGCATCCGCAATTGGCGCGACCTGGTGATGTGCCGGCCGGATCGCGGCGCTGCGTATAAGCATATCAACCGCCTGTTCACCGACACCGCCGACTGGCACCTGATTGAAACCCATTGGCAGGATTTGATGCAGGTCGCGCTATCGATCCAGGCGGGCAAAATCTCCTCGCCTATGTTGCTGCGAAAACTCGGTTCCTACAGCCGGCGTAACAAGCTCTACCACGCGGCACAGGCACTGGGCAGCGTGATCCGTACGATCTTCCTGCTCAACTGGATCGGCAGTCGCGAGTTGCGCCAGGAGGTTACCGCGAACACCAACAAGATCGAGTCCTACAACGGATTCTCCAAGTGGTTGTCCTTCGGCGGCGACGTGATCGCCGAGAACGATCCGGACGAGCAACAGAAGCGACTGCGCTACAACGACATGGTGGCCTCGTCGGTGATCCTGCAGAACACTGTGGACATGATGCGGATCCTGCAGAAATTGGCTCGCGAGGGCTGGCAGTTCTCCGATGAGGATGTGTCCTTCCTCAGCCCCTACCTGACCAGCAACGTCAAGCGTTTCGGCGAGTTCAACCTCAAGCTCAACCGGCCGCCGGAGCCCTGGATCAAAGACTCGGTGTTCCAGCAGGCAGCCGGGTCCATCCGCACTGGCAAGCTCGGTACTGCGGAAACCGAGGAGATGACCTGATGAACATTCCTCCTGCGTCATTTCGCGTCACGCCCTACGGCGAGGTAGATGCCGAGGCGCTGGAGCGTTTGCATGACGTCTACGACACCACCCAGTTGCTGTGTCTAGTCGATGGGCTGGATCTGCTGCTTAAGGATATGAACAACATCGGCGGCCTCAGGGATGGCCTCCTGCGGGTACATGCCATGGCGAAAACGGTGCTCGATGGTGCGGCACTATCGGTGTCTGTGACGGAAGGCGGCAGTATCTGGGAGGAAGCCGAGTCGCTTGATGAGGATCTGGTGGAACTGGGCAATTGGCTGGCCAGCGTCAGAGCTCAACTGAGGCCTTTGATTGAACTCATGCCGGCCGATCCTCATTAACCAACTAGTCGCCAGCAACACCGAGCAAGCTACTGGCTTCTGAACGGCTCAACAAGTTGACCCACATAGCCTGTCGGATAGTTCCGGTCACGCAGTCCTACTTCGGCGCTGCCGGGCTTGCTTGCGCTGTCATAGAAGGTTCCAAGCAACTGATCCCACACCAGCAAGAACTCACCGAAATTGACCTGAGCATCCTCGAAGTCGCGGTTGTGATGCCAGCGGTGTGTTTCTGCAACACCGATGACGCGCCGTAGCCAGCCCAACGAGTAGTCCAGATTTGAGTGTTGAAAGGCCAAATGTACCGTCAGGATGCCGAACCAGGTGGCCACGAGTGCAGAAGGAGTGCCCATCGAAAAGAGCACGAGCAGCCCAGGCCCTGCCATGATAGCGGCATGCAACGGGTGCCGGCGCTCGCCGTTCATCCAGTAGAGCCGCTCAGCGCTGTGATGTGGCTCATGCAAACGCCACAGCCATGGAACCTGATGGCTGAAGCGGTGCATGGCGTACAAACTAAGGTCCAGCACGGCGGCGACAATGACTAGCTGAGCCCACAGCGGTAAATCTGTTGGGAAGACACGGAACTCTGCGGACACCCAATCGCCCAGCCGGGCCAGCACGGTCGCCGTAAACTGGATCACAGACAGGTTCACGACCATATGGATGATATCGGTAAGGGTATCCTGGTGGTCCTCCAACCAGTCGCCCCGGAAAGGCTGCACGCGTTCCAGCAACGCCACCAGCAGAATCCCTAGGGCGGCAATGATCGGCGTGCTGGGCCAATACGGAATACCCGTGTAGAGCAACCAGATCATCCAGGCTGCGGCCCCGCCAAAGATTGCTGGGTAGCTGAGCCAGCGGATCATGAACCTGAGTGAATTGCCCATCGTGAAGCCCTCCCTAAGATGACTCCACTTTGTGCCAATTACCTGTGCTGGCGCTTGAACGAAAAAGCTGAATTCAGCCTTTCAGACTGACATGACCCAAGGCAGACGACGGGTCGAGGCCAAACAGTTCGCGGAAGGTGCGGGAAAAGTGGGCCGCATCGGCGAATCCGGCAGCGTGGGCGGCCGCAGTCAGGTTGGCGCCGCTGGCGATATGCTGGAGCGCTATGACCAGGCGATTCCATTTCCGGTAGCTGCGCAGCGGCAGGCCGGTCTGTTCGACGAACCAATGTGAGAATCGGGTAGGCGACAGATGAACGCGCTTTGCCAACGCCTGCCTGCCACTAATCGGCTCTTTTAACGCAGCGAGGACCGATTGCAGTCGCGGATCGGAGGCCGGCGGAGTCGTAAGGTTGAGAGCAAGGCGCACCATTTCCCGAATTTGCTGGGCTGACGGATCGGAGCTGCTCAGCAATTTTCGCAGCGATGCTGTATCGCCCATCTGAATCGGAGTGATGCCCTCCCCGATGTTATCGGGAAGTGCTCGCGCCTCATCGGACAGCGCGTCGAGGTAGATCGACAACACTTCGTCAGCTTCGATCTGATGGGCCACCCCTGCCCTGATGCAGATGGCCCTTGCCGTCACCGACGAGGATGTACACTTCACCGTCAAGCGGCCGTTCAAGCTGACGGTAATTTGATGCGCCATGTGGCCATGCCAATCTTGGCTACCCGCCTGCCCCAGAAAAATGCCCAGCCCGGGTGAAATCCAGGCTCTGCCATGCCAGCCGATACCCTGCGTTGCGTTCATTCAGCGGCACCTCAGGGTTCCACATCCAGCTGCATTTTGTGCACTAATGAGCTTTATAGCTAATTATAGAGTGATTATAGAATCCTCTTTGGCCTGAACTCTATCGCTTGCTCGATTGAAATCTCACCCGCTACAAAATCAGCTCCCCCTTTGAGATTAGACACTCTATTTGATCCAAATCAACGAAGTGCTGTTATCGTCAAAAGGAGCGCTCATGCCTCGAGGCAATCTGCTATAGTCGCCCTATAGCCCCGCTTGGTGAATTGCTGTGCGTCGGATTGGATTGATCCTGGTAATGATTGCTAGCCTCGTGCTGCCGACCTTCGGCGGTATGGCTTTCAGCATGCCGGCACAACCTTGCCCGATGCAGAGCGCCGATCATCAGGGCCATGCAACGGCCGATGCTCCGTGCTGCGAGCAAATGGACACGTCTGATGGGGTGGCCAATAAGTCTCCCTGCAAATCCGGCCAGGAATGCAAGACCGGAGGACTTCTCCAGACCAATGTGATCAAGAGCATATCCCCTCTTCCCTCACGCTCCGAAATATTGCTGACACAGTCGGTGATTAAGCGAGAGCCAGCAGGACTCTGGCGCCCTCCTCGTTTCGTCTAATGCAGTGATCATCCCGCGCCTTACAGTCAGGCGCATCGTCGCGGCCACGTTTCGTAGCTGCGACCTCGATCAATCGCATTGGAGGCGAAAGCATGTCCGCTTTCCTTTTTCCACGCCGTGGCTATCTCGGTGTGTTGGCTGCCGCATTCTGGGCAGCTCCCTGGCTTGCCGCGCAGGCGCAGCCCCTAACCTTCGAACGAGCCCAAGCTCTGGCCGAGCAGAGTGCCCCTGAGAACCTCGCGCGCCAGGCGCAGGTGGCTTCGGCACAACAGGCTGTAGGGCCCGCAGACGCCCTGCCCGATCCCAAGCTGATTCTAGGCATCGACAACCTGCCGATCGAAGGCCCTGACCGTTACACACTTAATCGTGACTCCATGACCATGCGCCGCATTGGGCTCATGCAGGAAGTCCCCAACAGTGACAAGCGTCAGGCTCGGCGCCAGGTGGCCGAGGCTTCAGTTGTCCGAGCCGAGGCCGAGCAGCGTGCCATGCAGTTGGAGATCAAGCGCCAGACAGCAGTGAGCTGGCTGGACGTGTACTACGCCGAACGCAGTGTTGGCCTCTTCGATCAACTGGACCGTCAGATCGAGATGCTCCGCTCGACCGTGCAATCGCTGATTGCCGGCGGTAGTGCTCAGCCTGGCGAGCTGTTGCAGGCCGACCAGGAAGCTTTGGCGTTACAAGATCGGCGAGATGAACTGAATCGCGATGTGGCAGTAGCTCGTGCCAAGCTGCGCCGCTGGATAGGCAACGAGGCTGACCAGCCTTTGCAAGGAGGTGTTCCCAATCTGAACCTGGTGGTACCGCACCTGCAGCAACGCATTGCCTCACACCCTGAGTTGCGCGCTGCCTCCGCCCGAGTCGGCGAGGCTAGCGCCGAGCTGAACGAGGCCATCGCCGAGAAGACCCCCGACTGGGGTGTTGAGTTTGCCTACAACAATCGCGACAACCAATTCGGCGATATGGTGATGGTGCAATTTACCTTCGACCTGCCGTTGTTCGTAGGCACACGTCAGGGGCCCAAGATCAACGCCAGACAACAAAGCGTGTCGCAGATGGAAGCCGAGCAGGAAGCATTACTGCGCGCCCATCAGGCTGAGCTGGAAGGCGGTATTGCCGAGCTTGAGCAACTGCGCAGGACCTTGTCACGCACCGAAAAAACCTTGATCCCGCTTGCAAGCAAACGTGCCGATCTCGAACTTGCCGCTTACCAGGCCGGCAACAGCCAGCTGACATCCGTCCTCACCGCCCAGCGCGACCTGATCGAGGCTCAGCTACGGCAGATTGAACAGCAGCGCAAGCTGAGCCAGCTCTCCGCAAGCCTGTACTACGCCTATGTGGAGGGACTGAAATGAAGATATCGGCATTTGGTTTTGCGGTCGCCTTGCTGGCCGTGGGCATTGGCGCGGCGGGCGGTGGCTACTGGCTGGCCCAGCGGCAAGCCAAACACGAGATCCTGCCTAGCTCCGCACCGACGGACGAGCGCAAGGTGCTCTATTGGTACGACCCGATGCAGCCTGAGCAGCGCTTCGATAAGCCGGGCAAGTCACCTTTCATGGATATGGAACTTGTCCCTAAATACGCAGGATCCGAGCAGGATCCGTCTGTTCTGAGCATCCCCGCTCAAGCCGTGCAGAACCTCGGAATGCGAACCTCGATGGTGATCCGAGGTGTACTGCCCTCGGATATCGAGGCGGTGGGTTCCCTGGCCTATAACCAGCGAGAAGTGGCGAACCTCCAGGCCCGCGCCGGCGGATTCGTCGAGCGGGTTTACGGTCGCGCCCCGGGCGATGTGCTGCCTGCCGGAGCCCCCCTGGTCGACCTGCTGATTCCCGAATGGTCCGCCGCGCAGTTGGAGTTCCTGGCGGTACTGCGTACCGCTGACACTCGCTTGATAAGTGCGGCCCAAGAGCGCCTGCGCCTGCTTGGCATGCCTCAAACGTTGATCGAGCAGGTCCGCCGCAGCGGCAGACCACGGGCGGTGCAAACCCTCACCACACCTATCAGCGGCGAGCTCCAAGCCTTGCAGGTACGCGCCGGGATGACCGTCGAAGCCGGGCAGGATCTGGCGTTGATTAACGGGCTATCCAGTGTCTGGCTCGATGCGGCGATACCCGAGGCCATGGCCGGAAGTATCCAGGTCGGGGACGAGATCCGCGCCAACCTGACGGCCTTTCCTGATCGACCGCTGCTGGGCCGCGTCATAGCCTTGCTGCCGAGTGCCGATCCGCAAACACGCACGCTCACGGTACGCAGCGAGCTACCCAACCCTGCCGGTAAGTTGCGCCCCGGCATGTTCGCCGCCGTACGCCTGAACAGTGCCGTCGAACAATCCACGCTTCTTGTGCCGAGTGAAGCCGTGATTCGCACCGGGAAGCGTGCGTTGGTGATGCTGGTAGAAGGCGATGGGCGCTACCGCCCCCTGGAAATAACCTTGGGCCGCGAGGCTGATGGGCGTCTGGAGGTGTTGTCCGGTCTTGAGGAGGGTCAGGCGGTCGTTACCTCCGGCCAGTTCCTCATCGATTCGGAGGCCAGCCTACAGGGTGTCATGGCCAGCCATGCCGAGCAGGACAATAAGAAGGAACTACATGAGGCCCATGGTGTGATTCGTGCTCTGGACGCGGAGTCAGTCACCCTGGAGCACGGGCCCTTCGAGAGCCTGAATATGCCAGGTATGACCATGGCTTTTCCATTGGTCAGCTCAGAAGTAGCTGTGGGACTTAAGCCAGGAGATCACGTACGTATCGGCGCCCGCCAGAAAAACTCCGGCCTGATGATCGAGCAGCTCAGCAAGGAAGGAGACCAGCCATGATCGCACGCCTGATCCACTGGTCTATCGGCAATCGCTTTCTGGTGCTGCTGGCGACCCTGTTCATCACCGCCCTGGGCATCTGGTCGCTGCGCAACACGCCGTTGGATGCACTGCCGGATCTGTCCGACACCCAGGTCATCATCCGCACAAGCTTCCCCGGGCAGGCACCGCAGATTGTCGAGAACCAGGTGACCTACCCGCTGGCCACCACCATGCTCTCGGTGCCGGGGGCGAAGACAGTGCGCGGCTACTCGTTCTTCGGCGACTCCTTCGTTTATGTGCTGTTCGAGGACGATACCGACCTCTACTGGGCACGCTCGCGGGTGCTGGAGTACCTCAACCAGGCGCAGGAACGCCTGCCCGAGGGTGTTACCACCACCCTTGGGCCGGATGCCACCGGCGTGGGCTGGATCTACCAGTACGCCTTGGTCGACCGCAGCGGCCAGCATGATCTTGCCCAGCTGCGGGCACTGCAGGACTGGTTCCTTAAGTACGAACTCAAGGGCCTGCCCAACGTAGCCGAAGTGGCCACCCTCGGCGGCATGGTCAAGCAATACCAAGTGCTGCTCGATCCCCAGAAGCTGGTGGCTTATGGGGTAACTCAGCAGGAGGTCGAAGCGGCGCTGAAGAGCGCCAATCAGGAAACCGGCGGCGCCATCCTGGAGCTGGCAGAGCGCGAGTACATGGTCCGGGCTTCAGGCTATCTAGAGAGCCTGGCGGATTTCCGCAATGTGCCGCTGCGGGCTTCGGCCAGCGGAGTTCCGGTGCTGCTGGGTCAGGTGGCCACCATTCAGCTGGGGCCAGAGATGCGTCGTGGCATTGCCGAGCTGGATGGCCAGGGTGAAGTTGTAGGTGGCGTGGTCATCTTGCGCTCCGGAAAGAATGCCCGCGATACCATCGCCGCGGTGAAGACCAAGCTGGACAGCCTGAAGGGCAGCTTGCCGGCCGGCGTCGAGGTGGTCACCACCTATGACCGTTCGCAATTGATCGACCGCGCCATCGATAACCTCAGCTACAAGCTGCTGGAAGAGTTCGCGGTGGTTGCCCTGGTTTGCCTGATCTTCCTCTGGCACCTGCGCTCGTCGCTGGTCGCGATCATCACCCTGCCCCTGGGCATCCTGATGGCCTTCATCGTCATGCGCTACCAGGGCGTCAATGCCAACATCATGTCGCTCGGCGGGATCGCAATCGCCATCGGCGCCATGGTCGATGCCGCCGTGGTGATGATCGAGAACGCGCACAAGCACATCGAGGCCTGGAAGGCTCGACACCCCGGTGAACCGCTTCAGGGCGAGGCGCACTGGCGGGTGATCGGCGAAGCTGCGGCCGAGGTCGGGCCGGCGCTGTTCTTCAGCCTTTTGATCATCACCCTGTCTTTCCTCCCGGTCTTCACCCTGGAGGCCCAGGAGGGTCGCCTGTTTGGCCCGCTGGCATTCACCAAGACCTATGCCATGGCTGCCGCTGCTGGCCTCTCGATCACCTTGGTACCGGTGCTGATGGGCTATTGGATTCGTGGGCATATCCCCAGCGAACAACAGAACCCCTTGAATCGTTGGCTGATCGGTGCATACCGGCCGGTGCTGGAGTGGGTGCTGGCTTGGCCTAAGGTGACCCTAGCGCTGGCCTTGCTAGTGTTTTTGTCCAGTCTCTGGCCCCTCAGCAGACTCGGAGGAGAGTTTCTACCGCCGATGGACGAGGGCGACCTGTTGTACATGCCATCAGCCCTGCCCGGCTTGCCGGCCAGCAAGGCCACCCAGCTGCTGCAGCAAACCAACCGGATGATCCTCACGGTGCCCGAAGTGGCACGGGTATTCGGCAAGGCCGGGCGAGCAGAGACCGCCACCGATCCAGCACCGCTGGAAATGTTCGAGACCACGGTGCAGTTCAAACCACGCGATCAATGGCGCGCGGGGATGACACCCGAAAAGCTGATCGAGGAACTGGATCGCGCGGTAAAAGTTCCGGGGCTGTCCAATATCTGGGTGCCGCCCATCCGCAACCGCATCGACATGCTGGCGACGGGGATCAAGAGCCCCATTGGGGTGAAAGTGTCCGGAACCTCCTTGGTCGACATCGAGCGCATAACGCGCGATATCGAGGCCGTGGCCAAAGAGGTGCCTGGGGTGAGTTCGGCCTTGGCAGAACGCCTTACTGGCGGCCGTTACGTGGACATCCAGATCGATCGACTGGCCGCGGCGCGCTATGGCCTGAGCATCGCCGATGTGCAGGCGGTGGTATCGGGCGCCATCGGCGGCAGCAATATTGGTGAGACGGTTGAAGGACTGGCCCGCTTCCCGATCAACCTGCGCTATCCCAAGGAGTGGCGAGACAGTCCGCAGGCACTACGGCGTATGCCGATCCTCACGCAAGCCGGCCAGCAGATCACCTTGGGCACCGTCGCCCAGGTTAGTCTGACCGAAGGGCCGCCAATGCTGCGCAGCGAGAACGGGCGTCTGTCCGGTTGGGTCTATGTCGATGTCCGTGGGCGCGACCTGGCATCGACCGTGCGCGAGTTGCAGCAACGCGTAGCTGAGCAGGTACAACTCGATGCTGGCATGACCGTCTCCTACTCCGGTCAGTTCGAGTTCCTGGAGCGCGCCAATGCACGGCTGGCCTGGGTGGTACCGGCGACCTTGTTGATCATCTTCGTGCTGCTTTACCTGACCTTCAGCCGCTTCGGTGAGGCCCTACTGATCATGGCAACCCTGCCCTTCGCCCTATCGGGCGGCATCTGGCTGCTCTACTGGTTCGGCTTCAACCTGTCGGTTGCCACTGGGGTCGGCTTTATCGCCTTGGCCGGCGTCTCGGCGGAATTTGGGGTGATCATGCTGCTGTACCTGAAGAATGCCTGGCATGCACGTATGGATGCCGGGCGCAGCGGTGACCCGGCACTACTGGAGGCAATTCGTGAAGGCGCAGTGCTGCGCGTGCGGCCCAAGGTGATGACGGTGGCCGTGATCATCGCCGGCCTGTTGCCAATCCTCTGGGGCGGAGGTGCCGGATCTGAAGTGATGAAGCGCATCGCCGCGCCCATGGTCGGCGGCATGATTACCGCGCCGCTGATGTCCATGTTGGTTTTGCCGGCCGCGTACTGGCTGATGCGAAGGCAGCGTACACAGAAGGTTCGCGCACCGCAGGAGCTATAGCTTTACAAACCCGGGCAAGCCACGCGCCAAGCTGACTCGCCCGGGTAACGCGGCAGGAAGCATTACGGCGATGTAACTTTGACTTCATTTTTATGACAGGTTGAGCGGATATATTTTAATCACCACTTTGAAGGAGTGATTAAACATGAAAAGCCTCAAAGTTATTGCAGCCCTTGCCGCTATGGTTGTTTCCTCTGCCACTCTGGCAGAAGGCGGCGCTGATCGTGTTTATGGTCGGATGATTCAGGCCAATGAGCAGGCCATGCAAGAGTATGCTGCCGCTAACGGAAAGAATCCGCCTGAAGTTATTCATTACCGCTACGGCATGAAACTCGATATCGCCAGGGTCGTGGCCACTACCCCGACGGACTCTAGCTGCGGTGTGATGCCGGCCCAGATGACCTACGAGGACTCCAATGGCGATCTGAATATTCTTGAATACCGGGCAGCCGGGACAGGTTGCCGTAATCAAAACTAGATAAATGACATCGCGCTGACTGAAATGTAATTTCCAAGTCACCCTGACGTTATTTGGCATGTGGAAATATGACCAAGGCGTGCCTGGCTATGCCCGGCGCGCTTGGCACATATATGCGACCACACAATGACAACTGCCAATAACATCAGGAGCATTTATGAATAACAGAACCCTGTTAGGACTTTCTCTGCTCACTCTGAGCGTCAGTACCGGGCAAGCTGCGATGGCCGCCGGCGAGAAAGGCTAGGGATTTATCGAAGGCAGCAGCCTGACCATTCTCAATCGAAATCTCTACTTCAACCGCGATTTCCGTAAAGGCCAGTCCAGCAGCTCGGGTAATGGCTATTCGGAAGAGTGGGCGCATGGCGTGATAGGCAGATTCGAGTCTGGTTTCACCGAGGGCACCATAGGCTTTGGTGTCGATGCCTTTGCCATGCTAGGGCTCAAGCTTGACACCGGCGACGGCCGTTCTGGAGCAGGCGGCTCAGTCGACGTGATGCCTTACAACAGCCTCGGGCAGGCTGAGGACAACTACTCAAAACTGGGGGGCGCGGTGAAAACTCGGTTCATGGATACCGAGATCAAGGTAGGCGACGTCTTTCCTGTCAGGGCTGGGATGCCGACTACAGCAAGGCCAACGAAGTCTATATGCGCCGTGATGACAACGGCGATCCGTTGACCAACCAGAAGCGCTGGGAGCGGGACATCGAGGCCAAGTACGTTGTGCAGACTGGATCACTGAAGGATATGTCTTTCCGTGTTCGCCAAATGACCACTCGCGCGACCGATTACGAGTCGGATCTGGATGAAGTCCGCCTGATTGTCGAGTACCCGCTGGAAGTTCTCTAACCCTGGCAAGCGGGCGGGTTGATTGCCCGCTCGCGCCTTGGTCCTGCTGTCCCCTCGTAGTGCTCCTTTGGTTTGGAGACAGCCCTTGGCGCCCTCGGGCGCCTTTTTTACTTAGGTTAAATGGCGTATGAAAAAGAGTCGGCCACTACACACAAGCGGCCGTGCTGGCAGGCAGTACTACTGAGCGGGATATTCTGCAACGACCTGATCAGACCCCGCCTTGGTCAAGCCAATGACCTGGTAGGCATGCTGTACGCCATCGACTTCCATACCGGGGGAGCCCGCCGGCATCCCGGGAACAGCGATGCCCACGAGATCATCGCGCTTGGTGAGCTCGATGACCTGAGCCGCCGGCACATGACCTTCGACGAACTTGCCGTCAATCACCGCGGTGTGACAAGACGCCAACCGCGGCGCAACGCCCAGACTTTGCTTCACTGCCGACATGTTGCTTTCGACATGGTCGACGACTTTGAAGCCATTCGCTTCGAGGTGTGAGATCCACTTCTTGCAACATCCGCAATTAGCATCACGATGGACATCAATCGTCAGGGCATCAGCGGCTTGAACTCCAGTTGTGACGGAGAGAGCGGCCAGCAAGGCCAGATATTTAGCTTTCATGCACGTGCTCTTTGCCATCGGCGTGGGTGTGGGTCTTGGGCGAGGCATTCGGAGTTTGCTCGGAATGATGGTCTCCGCCGCTTGGGGCGGCCTCATCCCCGGCATGGTGATCATCGCCACTCATGTCCGAATGGTGACCTGCCTCAGGTGCGGAGCCACCCTCGCTATCAGTAGCCGCGGCATCGTGATGGCCAGGCTCTCCGGCATCACCTGTTCCATGATGGTCTTCGCCACCGCCGCTATTGCCATGATGGCCAGGCTTGTTGTCGCCGTGCTGACCTTCATGATTGTGCATTTGCGTTTCCCCACCACCATGCTGATGGCCGCCACTGGATGCGACGAGTGCTTGGTATTGCTTGGCATCCATCGTCGGCAATTGGTCAATGAAGGCAACCATGCCCCAGATGTACTCATCGCCCATGCTCTTGCCCCACGCAGGCATACCCGTTGCCTTGATGCCATGCTTGATCACCCAGAACGCTGCTGACGGATTGCCATCGACACCGATCTTGGCGAGGTTGGGAGGCGCAGGGTAAAGCGATTGGCTTAGCTCGGTCTCCGCCACACCTGGCGCCAAATGACAGCCGATACACATGGAGTTGTAGTTGCCCGCACCGGCGCGAATAAGAGCTTGATCATCCAGGTTGGGAACCTCGATGTCCTGCGAACGGACTTCGATAGAGCGGTCGCGGGCCATCGTGAGAAACGCATGCACTGCAGGAAAATGGGGATCATCGGCCCCCACGTTGACCACGCCAAAGTAGGCGCCGGCCAGGACAGCTGTGCTACCGACCACGCCGGCCGCCACCAAAGTTTTAATTGTTCTTTTCATGTCAGGTTCTCAAAACCACATCCGGATACCGGCGACAAAACGCGCCTCGTCTACATCACCGCCCTCGTCGCGCACCATGTCTGCCGTGTTGCCATAGGAGCGGCTCCAGGAAACCCCGACATAGGGAGCAAACTGTCTGACAATCTCGTAACGCAGACGCAAGCCGAGCTCGGTATTTGCCAACCCAGACCCCACACCTCGCTCAGGATCGTTCTTGCCGTAGAAGTTCATTTCGGCAGTTGGCTGGAGAATCAGCCGGTTGGTCAGCAGAATGTCGTACTCGCCCTCCAGTCGGGCAGCAGTTTGGCCATTCTCGCCGACGAAGGCCGTGGCTTCGGCCTCAAAGGCGTAAAGCGCCATGCCCTGGATACCGAAGGCAGCCCAAGTCTGCGGCGACTCCGGTTTAAAGTCCTGGCGAACGCCCGCGACGACATCCCACCAAGGGCCGATCGAGCGGCCGTACAGCAGCTGTAATTCAGCGTCCTCGGTAACGCCGTTGGTACGCTCGCCTTCGGAGCGGAACCAGACCCGGTTGATATCACCGCCTACCCAACCCGACGCATCCCAGGCCAGGGTGCTGCCCTCATCTGCGTCTTGGTATTCGAGCTGATCGAGCAGGAAAAAGCTGTTGATGGCGCTGTCATGCACCTTGTGGCCAGGCAGTGGCGGGAAAGCCGCTTGGCGATCAGCATCCGTCAGAACGGGAATCGGCGTACGACTGGTAGTTCTCGGGGCTTCAGCGGAGCCATGGTTCATCTTCGAATGATCCATGCCCTCCATCTGTCCCTGCATGGTGCCGTGTCCCATCTTGCTGTGGTCCATGGCTGGGGCCTTCTCTTGGCTCTGGCTGTGGCCCATCTGGCTATGGTCCATGCTGCCCGATTCGCTCTGCATGGCACCATGATCCATCTTGCTGTGATCCATGCCCACCATCGGCGCTTTGGCGGAACCGTGGCCCATCTGGCTGTGGTCCATCGACATGGAGCCGTGCCCCATTGCCGAATGATCCATTTCTTCCGCAGCCTGGGTAACGCCGCCGCTGAGTGCACTCAGCGACACGGCCAGCGCTATGAGGGACGGGCGTGAAAACCTAGTGGTCATGGTTCGAACCTGCTTCGGCTTCGGTGCCGCCATGCTTATCCATCATCTTCTCGTGCCCCATATCGTCATGGTTCATACCCTCATGATCCATGGCGCCATGATCCATCTGATGGCCAGCGGCCTTGCCTTTCGATTGATCTGCAGGCTTGTCACTGGCGTCGGGCGCAGCCGACTCGGCAGCATGTTGTTCGTGCTCGCTGTGCCCCTCACCTGCCAATGACGTCGGCGCGTGCAGAACAGCCAAAAGACTGAACATCGCTGCGCTGCCAAACAGGGCATTACGCTTCATAAAAGTACTCATCAGAAATCTCCTTTACTCATCCACACGGACTTCACGGAACATGCCCATTTCCATGTGGAGCAACAGGTGGCAGTGATAGGCCCAACGCCCCAACGCATCGGCGGTCACCCGATAGCTGCGCTTGGAACCTGGCGGCATGTCGATGGTGTGTTTACGCACCAGGAAATTGCCGTTCGCATCCTCCAGATCACTCCACATGCCATGAAGATGGATCGGGTGAGTCATCATGGTGTCGTTGACCAGCGTGATGCGAACACGCTCGCCGTACTTGAGGCGCAGAGGCTCGGCGTCAGAGAACTTGATTCCATCGAAGGACCAGGAGAATTTCTCCATATGCCCGGTGAGGTGCAGCTCGATGGTGCGACTTGGCTCACGCCCGTCCGGATCAGGGAAGGTGCTGCGCAGGTCAGAGTAAGTCAGGACGCGCCGGCCGTTATCACGCAGGCCGATACCTGGGTCGTCCAGCTTGTGCGTCGGCGTCATGGTCTGCATGTCGACCAAAGGATTGTTGGTCTCTGAGGCCGGGTGTGCCTGCATGTTGCCAGCCATGCCAGCCATGCCAGCCATGCCAGCCATGCCAGCCATGTTTGAATGATCCATTCCGGCCATCTGGCTGTGATCCATACCAGCCATGCCACCCTGCATGCTGCCATGATCCATTCCCGCCATATTGCCCTGATCCATCCCGGCCATGCTCCCATGATCCATGCCGCCCATGCTGCCGTGGTCCATGCCCATGTCACCCATGGCAATCAGTGGGCGCGGGTCAGGGCTTGGTACCGGTGCACTCAACCCTTCCTGTACCGCAAGGGTGCCGCGCGCATAGCCAGTGCGATCCATGGATTGAGCAAAGACGGTGTAGGCTTGCTCGCTATCGGGCTCGACTATCACGTCGTAGGTCTCGGCTACGGCGACACGGAACTCATCGACGCTGACTGGTTTGACGTGCTGGCCATCGGCCGCGACTACCGTCATCTTCAGGCCGGGGATACGCACATCGAAGTACGTCATGGCCGAGGCATTGATAAAACGCAGACGAATCTTCTCGCCCGGTTTGAATATGCCGGTCCAGTTGCCATCAGGTGCCTGGCCGTTCATCAGGTAGGTGTAGGTGTAGCCACTGACGTCGGCGAGATCAGTCGGGCTCATCTTCATTTCGGCCCACATCTTACGGTCGGCTACGGCGGCGGACCAACCCATCTCGCTTACGTCATCGATGAAGTCACCAACGGTGCGTTTGTGCTGGTTGTAGTAGTCCGACTGTTTCTTGAGCTTGGCCAGTACCCGCGTTGGATTTTCATCCGTCCAGTCGCTCAGCAACACGACGTAATCACGGTCGTAACTGAAGGGCTCGGGCTCCTTGGCATCGATGACCAGCGCACCGTATACGCCGACCTGCTCCTGGAGCCCAGAATGGCTGTGATACCAGTAGGTGCCGTTCTGGTTGACCTTGAACTTGTACTCATACATGCCATCAGGGGCGATGCCATGGAAGCTCAGGCCAGGAACGCCATCCATGTTCGCCGGCAGGATGATGCCGTGCCAATGGATGGAGGTGTCCTCCTTGAGGCGGTTGCGCACGCGCAATGTGACGGTATCGCCTTCGCGCCAACGAAGAATCGGCCCAGGGAGCGAGCCGTTGATGGTCATGGCCGTGCGCGCTGCGCCGGTGATGTTCACCGGGGTTTCACCGATGAATAGGTCGAATTCGTTACCAGTCAGTACGTTGGGCTGGCCGGGGCTGTTCACCGCCCAGACCGGCGTGCGCCACAGGCCAAGTCCGCCGATAATACCGGTGGCTGCCAGGCCTTTGACGAAGGTGCGCCTTGTGGTTTTGCTTTGCATGCCGTTTTGTCCAATCCGTCAAATGAGCCGGTGATGGTGTGCCCGGTCTCGGGTTCATGGCTGCTTCAATGTCGGGTATTTACCCCTCAACTTTCCACGTCGGTGCATTGCACAAGCCTTACCGACGATGAGCAGTATGAAACTGCCATATCCCAACCATCCGGGTGATTACATTTCTGTAAGGTAGATGACTTCAGCAGTTGGTGTGCTCTGCTTGCTCGGTTGGACTGCTGGCTACAGGAGCCTCAACTTTCTGCTGCTGGGCCACCCGGTAGGCCTCCAGAGACGTCTGGCGTGCCTGCTCCATGCGCGCGAAGGTTCGGTCAGCACCACCTTCAGCCATTGCCAAGCTGGAGATGCTCAGAGCAGTAACTACAAGCAGAGCTTTGATCGATTTCATTTTGGGTATTCCTCGTAAGTTAAGTGGTCCCTGCAACTGCAGAGGCCGAGCTTTAGGCTCGATGTCACGTTAACTAAGGAATCTCCGAACAAGCCTTCAGTTATGCGAGAATCCCCGCAACACCTGATCCGAGCCGCCCATGAGCCAGATGAGCTTTTCCGACTTTGAGTACGCCGGCAAGCGCAAGCAAACCCGCCGAGAGCG
>Ga0209389_1000662_pt1 | contig 21368 bp, 20 predicted proteins | sample CowpearedBW_FD_187526 | JGI IMG/M metagenome (GOLD analysis project Ga0209389, IMG submission 187526) | Root nodule microbial communities of legume samples collected from California, USA - Cow pea red BW (SPAdes) (version 2) | ecosystem: Host-associated > Plants > Roots > Nodule | place: USA...
TATATATATATATATATATATATTATTTATTCAAATGTTTTATTTTGTATATAATTTTGTAAAAAGATATATAATTTTAATTATATAACAAATTTTAATAAAAAATTTACATATTTATAAATTAAATTAGATATTTTTTAATTTTATCATATTATATGTAAAGAGAGTTCATATTTGTGAAAAATGATAAAAGAAGTTGAATTAAAATTATTGTAAGAAAAAATTGAGCATATTAATTTAACTTTTTTTTAGTTAATTAGTTTGATAATCAAACTTACATATAAATATAGTCTCATTTGATAATATTTATAAAGTAAATGATTAAGTTATTTTTCTAACACACGTGTATATTGATAGATGATATAAGTTGCACGGCTATCACATAAATTAATTTGTGTGATTTGAATTATAATGCTATCAAATTTTTTTTTTCTAAACAAATTCTAAGTATTCCGTGAAATTGAAGAGTTATTTATTCATTTTAACATTGCTACATTTCATTGAATGAATTTTAATATGTATTGTGCTTTGGATTCTCTAGAGTTTGCAAAATAAATAATGTCATCTGTATGAAGCTTATTTTGGTGCATGGTAACATATGTTTTAATACCTCTTTTTGAATATGTGAAAGTTAAATTTAAATTGTTCTCTACAGTGATTCTTTTATCTCGTTACTTTGCATTACAATCAATTTTTTTTTTTGCCCATGGTACTGATGACAAAGTATATTGAATGTGTTGATGAGATATTCTGTCAAGAAGAAAAATGAAGCCTTTGCACATCCAACACATAGTGAAAATGAATACCTTATCACTTATGTGTGAAAATTATATAAGTGGAAGAAGATTTGAAGTTCGTCCCATTTATTTGACACATCTATGCATTGGAAAAGACAACCTTACTAATCATTATTTTTGGATGTTCATCCAAAAAAGTGCTATAGTTATTTCGCCAGGGTATTTTCAAAGAATAAAGAAGACCAAAAGCTTCATATAGTTACAAAATTATAAAGGGAAAGAAGTATGATTATCCATAGCCTAGTAATATGGTTCCAAATATCAGTAGAGGAAATTTAACATACTTGTCTAATTTTTTAACTTCTAGCAAAAGAAACTAAAATCAGTAACAATACAAAAGTAAAGAGAGAAAAAAAATAATGTGTTTCTCAAACTTAAAAATGTCAACTTTAAAGTGTATTTCAACCATTGTATTATATAAGTGCAATCAAATAATGTTTTTAAAATTGGACCTTAACACAAGATTAAGAAATGTATGCACAAGAATTCTTAATTAGTGTTGTGACATCCTGTCAATGACCACAAAATGTTCTTGCAAAGTTTTATTTGGGGTTCTTTAAAATTGAAGAGTTATTTACTCATTTCTACTATGCTATATTTCATTGAATAAAGTTTAAACGGTTAAAGTAATAAAGAAGACGACAAGCTTCATGTAGTTGCAAAGAATAGAAAGGGAAAGAAGCATGATTATCCATGGCCTGATAATATGGTTCCAATGTCACCAAAGGACATTTAACCTTATCTATCTTACTTTAAATCTATAGTATAAAACCAATGTTGGTAATTTTGGGTCATACATATATATGATACATAATTATATGTGTTAGAGTCATTATTTATTAAGCCAAATAATAAAATGATGTGACTAAATTAAAGTTTTGGCTAAAGACATATGTCATAAAAATAAAATCGTGTAGAGACTATAAAGTAATTTCTAATTTGATGAGGGGTCAAATTAGAAATATTGAATCTTAAAGTAATTAACCAAATTAGGTTATTTAAAGGGTTATGGTCCCCTTCTAAGAGCACACACTTCTCTCTATCCCCATCAGGAGAGAAAACCTATAAAGAAATATATGTGCTCTACAGAAGGAAGAGCAAAGGATCAACAATGCTCTCGAATTCAGATACACTTTTGCATTCAATTTACAACATCTTTATAGGTATAGGATAATATTTGTGATTGATCATTAAAATCAATATTAGAATTATAACTATTGGTTTCTAACAACCAAAACTAATAACAATAGAAAGGTAAATAGAGAAATAATAATGTGTTTAAAACTTAAGAATGACAACTTTAAAGTGTATCTAACCATTATATTATATAAGTTTGTTGGCTAGACAAGCATCTCAAGATAAAAGAGTTTTGATGATAACAAAATACTCAATATACTATATGAGGGAAGTCTCTAGTTAAGTAAGAAAAATGATTAATCAAGTAAAAAGAAATATATAATTGATACATATACTTGAAGTTTCTAACAAATATGTTTTGCAGATCAAGATATATATTTTTGACAAGTGTTTACAAATGTTTAATCATTACGATATAAGATTCATAAGTGTTTATATAAGTTGGAAGTTTAGCACATGTACTAGAAAAGTCTTGGCATTAGACGAGTCAAAGCCTATGGTCATAGTTCACCACACAAGTTTGATCAAGAAAGTCAGTAGACAACTAGGGCAGTAGACAAATAAGCCACTAGATGACATAAATTGATGGCTTAGAAGAACTTAGTAGACGAGTGCATTGGCTAGATGAGTCAACATAACACAACAAAACATTAGACGATTGCACATGTTAGACGAGTCTAAAAGAGTTGTCATATGGCTAAGTTATTTATTTCTTTGAACCACTAATTGATTATTTGGATTAGTATTTTTATCTGATTATTTCAAATCAAGATTTATTTAAATGATTCACAATGTTAAGAATTATCTTTTGACGATTATGCTTTGGAAGAAGAATCTTTTTGAATCTTTTGAATCAAATGATTAAGTCATATATGGAAACAATGCATTTGGCTGAAGATAAAATTGTTAATTAATTGCAATTAGAAAATATCATTACTCTAATGATACACATGCATAATTGATTAGTGAAATACCTTAAGCATGTTGCTTAATAGACTAGGCATAGCCTTAATGGTGTGGTGAACTAGTATAAGTATTCTAAGTGTTTTGCTTTTCAAATGCTTTTACTTTGGTTATTTTTTTGTGTACAAATAACTTGAATTTTCCTATAACAAGTGGTACAAGAGCTAGCTTTTAGAAAACTCCTTAATAGAAAAAAAGGATTGATCATACAAATTTTATGGAAGGAAACAATCAACCAACGAATTGTCCATAACTATTCAAAGGTGAAAAAGATTACTTATCGAAACTCAAAATCTTGAAACAAAAAACACAGACCTACTAGACATTATTGAGAAAGGAATCCCTTAACCACTAGAAGAGAATGGAGAGATGCTATCAAGAGGTAATTTAAAAGATTATCAAAGGTATGTATATTAGTTAAATGCAAAATTAAAACGTAGTTTATTTTGTGCATTATCTGAATAATAAATTTTAAAAGTACATGTTATGTCCTCAACCAAAGAAATGTGGGATACATTAGTTTTGAATCATGAAGGTTCAAAAGAGGTAAGAAGAAATAAAATAACCTTATTAAGACATAAATATGAGCGTTCAAACGGGTGATGGTTTATTTTTATTTTTTTTAGATTTTTCTGGTTGTGACACGTGTTAGATATCGCTTTTTGTGTTTCCTTGAAGTGTATATTTTATAGATGAGCTCTCCTCAAACTACATTTTTTTATCAACTCCCTCCAAGCTACATCATGAATATATTTACAATTTAGAAATGAGACATAAAAGTTTTCCTAAATTCACACCAGCCTTTTCACCAAATATGTACTAATAAATATCAATATATTTTGTATGTTCATGAACACTTGGTCAAGTGTAATTTACAAAGTAAAACAATCATCACAATACAAAAAAGGTGAAGGAATCGCTATAAATCTAATATCTTACAAGAGAAATGTAAACTATTGAAGTTCACATGAGGTCAATGTTAAGGCTTTGTATTCAACTTTAGAAGAATTCCGATAAATATTGAGTTTTTTCTTTGGTGGCCATGGAATGAGAGAATGACCAAGATAAATGATTTTTTTTGAAATTGAATAGCCTAATAAAAATTACTATAGGGCTTTAACTTGAATAACATTATTCGTACAAAGAGAAATATGATAATCAAGATCAACGTTTAATTAACACAAACTTTGAAAAGTTATTTCGTTATGAATAAATGTGGAACTAGAGACAAACTTGCTAAGATGTTGAACAACACATGTAATTTACAATGAGTTGTAATAAGGTAGATTAACTTTTGAATTAAATGTCAATAAATAGACAAATCAATGAAAGGTGTGTCAAATGTAGCATGTAAAGGAAACATCATAATTCATAAGTAAGATGCAAGCACGCATATATACGATAGTATGTCTATAATATATTTTATTTTATATAAATGAATTTTAGTTTTGTTACGAGAAAGTTTCAAGCCAAGAAAAACCTAACTCCTGAAGATTTTTTATCTTAAAGTAGTTATCAATAAGAGAGATATCTATGTAATTTCAAAAGTATTATTACTAGTAAGTATAATGCATCAACATATAACATCAACATGTACAAAAAAAAAAAAAAATAAAAAAAAAAAAAAAGATAACTTGTAAAACAAAGAGGCATAAGAAGGAGACTGTTTATATCAATAAGATGACAAGAAAGAAAAAAGTTTAGCATATGATTTTCAACTAGCTTGTTTAAGAATGTACGAAGATCTTTACAATTTACATACTTGACCAAGCTAGGAGCAATTAATCCCATAAGGAGTTGCATGTAAACCTCTTCATAAAGGTCCATGGAAGAAAACATTAGTCATGCTTAGTTGTATGAGATGCCAATTGTGAATGGCAATTAAGGCAACTAAAAGACCAACAATGTTCAACTTTGGCACTAGCGCGACAGTAATAAGAAAATTAGAACCTTCCATTTGAATATGCTTTTTGGCCATAAGAACCTTTTTCATGATATTTTACTTTGTAGATTTGAGTAAAGTTAGACAACATGATTATGAGATTTTTGTTGTTACATTATTAAGTAATAAGAGTTGGGATCTAATTATTAGTCATAGCTTTTGACATAGTTGTAAGTAGTTGATCCAACAAAGATGATATGATTTAAATGATTTTATCTAAATTGTCTAATAATATGTTTGAAGCATACAATACAACACACCCCATTAGACAAAAGGATGAATCCACTTTAGGCACCATCCATGAACCTACCCGCTCATGACACAACATCTCCTGATCCACGTCTGCATCAAAGAGTACAAACTACACACACAAACTGCACTAAACGTGCTTGGGCTAGAAGCCTTAGCTTAAGCGACTAGGCCTGTCTCGCTTAAGCTAAACCTTCACGCCTAAGCGAGAGTGCTACAGGAACTTAACGCGAGGTCTCGCTTGGGCGAGTCCTTCTCGCTTGGGCGAAATCATCCCTCGCCTAGGCGGCGAGACAAGCAACAACACACTAATCCTGTCATGATTTCTCTCTTAGGCGAGTCCCTCTCGCCTGAACGAGATGATCAGTCGCCCAACTCATGGGCTCCTCGTCTGAGTGAGATACACAATCAACACCCCGCACCCCTCGATTTCTCGCTTAGGCGAGTTACTCTCGCCCGATCGAGATGCTCGAACAGAATCAGACTTTGAGTTCTGCTCATTTCACCTAGGTGAACCTTACTCGCTTAAGCGAAAATAGCAGAAGCCTTCTTTGTTCACACACATAGACACCAAAACAAAAGCCCAAATTCACATATGTAACATACGAAACAACCTCTCACAGAGCAGAACAAATACGAACGTAATTTGGTCCCCAAAGGACTACCAATTTCACAGTTGAACCAAAATCCACATACAGAACAGAAAATCCCATTATTTGCATACAATCTCATAAGGGTTTACTCATACAAAATCAAAAATAATCAATCCTCTAATTTCACAGCATGTAAGCATGAAAGTTTCATGGCAAAGGTACATTTAATCATGCATATTACAAAATACACGAAAATTCTCAATAATCATGTAATTATATGCAAAAGAGCTCCCCTAACCTAGAAGTCCTTGCTCCAATTGGGTCTTCTAACCTTAGCTTTGTAATACCCCAAGAACCCTCCTTTGCTCTTCCAAAAATTCAGCTCTCCTAATTCTCTCTAACTCTCTTTTCACTATAAATTCATGCTCTCTTTTCACTCTAGTTTTCAGACTTTAAAAACGAAACATGGCCTTTTAATGTCTATAATTACCTTTCATGAACCATTGTGGGCTGTTTTTTCCTAACTCCCTTGGCTACCCGTTGACTCTAGGGTTTTCCCACCCTTTCACATTCAGACCCCAATTATATTAGCAAAAATAAAGAAGTCAATTTCATTGTTAGTAAGGTTTGAACACACAACTATGGAATCACAAAGTCAATGCACTACCAATCAACCAATTCATGTTTCGTGATAATTTATATAATTTTATGATTACATTATCACGCACAATATTAAAAACAATAATAAATCAAATAACACACAATCGACATACATAGAACTTGAACCCAAGTCCTCCCACACAATCAAGTACTTTTGACCACTTGAGCTAGTAATTTTCCACGTCAAATTAATTAGCATTAAATGCCATAAAGGTTTCTACTACCCGCACTTATTAAATAATTATTTAAATTTCTTGGGTCTTACACAAGGCCCGCACCTCAAGGCCCAAGCCCAATCAAAGGCCTAATAAAAAGAAGCATGTTAAGAAATATTCAAATGGGCTTCCCTCAAGATGGCCAAAATCCTTATGGGCTTCAAATGCTCTTTTCATGGGCCAAGGAGGATGTTAAAATATGAGAGATTGCATGTCAAAGCATTAGTATAGACTTTAATTTTGGGCCACTTGTTAGGACATGTTTTATTAAATAATGGCCTATTGAACTTTTTTATTAGCTTGCAAATTGGGCTAATTCAAGCCCAATTGTGCACTTGGTCGAGGATTGTTCTCCAAGACTCATCTCCACATAGTGCTAAGCGTGAACCAAATGGTGTCGTGAGCAACTTGGAAAGCAAGCCATGCATTTACATTTCATTTCCTTTCTCATTTTCATTGCATTGAGGAAGGCTTCTCTACTATAAATGAGAGCTTTATATGCTTGTGTAAAGGTTACTCTCTTAATTTGAATGGTAAATGCCTTGATGTTGAGAGCACTCCACACATTTGCCTTATTAAGAGTCATGAGAGTTAGGAATCCCTTTAGACCTCCTCTAGCCTCCTTCCTCTAGGATAATTTATCCTTCTTAGAACTTCATCTCCACCACAAAATTCCATTGCTCGAGGGCCTTCAACCTTGCTTCCGTTCCAAATTATGTTGCACCTATGAAGCTTTTCCTCTCCCAATTCGTGCAAGGAGCTCCATCAAGTGGTATATAGAGGCACTCAAGCCTTGTTCCTCCATTGTCTTGGGTTTAAGTAAGGTTTTCTATCCTTTCTAGTGTTTTTCTTTGCTTTTTTGTTTTGTTTCTTCCATTTTCATGTTCTTCTTCAAGTTTTCTTTCATTTGTATCGATTATCATTGAGTCTAAATGGATCTTAATGGTTCAAATTGTAGTTCTCCTTGAATCATTGGTCTACATGTGTTTAGGATTCCAATTTCTTTTTCCAGCACCATTGTTTGATTTCCTTGTTGTTTTTGTTGATTTTAATTGGTGCATTTTCATTGTTTGTGTTTAATTTTCAGTTCTATCATCTTTCCATATTGTTTAGTCATGTATCTTGCTTTATTTATTCTTAAATCTCGGTTTGCACTATTTAACTTTGTTGTTTCTTCCATTGAATGATAAGATCCAAGTGCTACATCACATTATAAGCTATGATTATGAACATGAAGCTTGTGGATGTTTACACATGGATTCTCACTATTTTTTGTTTCATTGCACCGATTGAGGAATGTGCTTTGAGTGTCTTAGATGTTTTTCTATGATTCATGCTTGATATTAGACCATTTTCAAGTTCCTTTCATTGAAATCTCTCAAGAACATCTTCAATTCCCGAGAGCAAACCTCTGCTCTAGTTCTTTTTTAGTTTTCACTACATGCACACCTACTATTTGAGATTTATCATGAACGATTGACTTAACCAAATTTTAATCTGGTTTTTGCCTCTCCTAGAAAAGACATAGATGAAAAATATAAAAAAAAAGAATCACTCAAAAATGTTGAGTTTAAAAAATATGAAAAAATTGTGAAATAGAGGCATAAATTCACGTTATCTGATCTGCCCGTATGTGAACAAATTGTTTTCAGTGCATATTTGTGGACTGTGTGCATTGTTTTTAATGCTCATTTTCTTCATCATTCATAGCTTGATTATATGCCCTATCTTGCTACACTTGTGCTTTGCTAAGAAATGGATTTCATTCCCTCATTTCGGTTGTAAGTTGCAAGGAGCATCATAGCCAATGTTTGATTCATTTTGTTTGCTTTACTCTTCCATTCTAGTGTCAATCTTAAGTTCCTTTTGCTTGTGCTAGCTTTCATTGATTTCTTTAATTTATTGCTTGTCTTCTTGCTTACTCTTTCGGTCTTGACTCATATAAATTTCACTTTGAGTTTAGCATTTCATAATTAGATTTTCTTGGTTTAATTATTTGCCTTTTCAAGCTTGTTGATTCTCTCTTTGACATTGTGATGTGGTGTTCAAGTTCTTTGAATGAGTTCTATCATGGAGGTAGCATCTTAGGAGGTGGGGATTAAGTAGATTCATTAGCTTAATTGCTCTCTTAAGTGACTCTTTCATTTCTTTCCCTGAGTGAGTCTTGAACCATCATTTTTTTTAGTGTGAGTGCTAACTTGTTTGCTTGGCATAGTTATTTTCCCTTGATTTGTGTATTGCAGGTTTATGTTGTTGTTTTGTCCTACTTTGGACATCCTTTTTCTTTGTTTGTGGTGCTTCAAAGGTGACACATTAGTGGCTAAGCATTGGACATCAAGGGAGGCAATTAACATAAAAAAGAAGGCTCTCTGGTGCCTTCATTTTGGCAGCACACTTGCTCTAAGTTGTCCATAATTTTTGCCCAGATTTGAGACACTTTGGAGGCATACTTTTGGAATTCATCTACTATTGGTTTAAGCTTTCTTTTACTTCTTTGTTGTATCTTCTTTTGGGCACTTTCTTTGGTACATTTGGAGCCACCTTTGCTTGTGAAAGTTTGGACTAAAATGGCACCAAATTTGAAGGCTTCTAGCTTTTGATTTGGTCTCATTTTACTATCATATTTTGGTCTCGAGTTGCCTCCATTTGTGCACCAAATTATTTTCTCCAATTTTTTTTAAGCTTGTTCTTGTAATTGTGTCCTACTTAGTTGTCTCGGGGAGCCAAAGGTGTTCAATCCCATCTCCTAAATGCTCCACACATTTGCCTTATTGAGAGTCATGAGAGCTAGGAATCTCCTTAGGTCTCCTTCCTAGAACTTCATTACCACCACACCATTCCATTGCTCAAGGGCCTTTAATCTTGCTTCCATTCCAAATTCCACTACATGAATGAAGCTCCTCCTCTCCCTATTCGTGCAAGGGGATCCATCACAAAAGCTCTAAATGATATTGATGATAACAAATACTATTAAGTAACGAACATGTTTCGTTTTGCATAGTGAAAGTATCTCAAGATGATAAGCGTAATTTATCAAGTCATATCAAAGGACAAAACGAACATAAGACCTCATCTATTATGTATAGTCTATGTATATCGTCTGATAGTGTTAAATATTTTCTGCATAAAATGAATTTAATATGTGATATTAGAATATTATTAAATCAAGCCTAACAAATACTTTTTCTTTGTATTAATTCTTTCAACGTCTCTAAAAATATTTTTTCAGAAATGATGAGTCTTATATAATTATACTTGATTTGCTAATTACTGCACATATTTCCATAATCTATTTGAAATGTTTCCTTTAGTAGAGAAATTCTTAACATTGAGAAAGACAAAGATTAAAAGCTTTAAGAGAATATACTAAATTATTAAAGAACTTTTTAAGACATAAGCAAGCAAAATTCACTAGCAAGGCCACCCTAGATGAGGCAGATACGTGGCTGTGGGAGTGTGAGAAGATCTTCAGGGTGATTGACAACACGGAGGCATAGAAACTCACCTTTGTCATCTTCCTGTTGGTGACTACGTTGAATATTGGTGGATGGGGATGCAACAACAAATGTAGACCCGTGTGGAGGAAGTGACCTAGACCACCTTCAGGATGAGGTTCCTAGAGAAGTAATTTCTAGATAGCGCCAAACATGAGAAGGAAGTTTAGTTCCTCACACTACAGCAGACAAACATGGCATTGCAAACCTACGTTGACAAATTTGAATATCTGGCGAGATTCTACTCGCAAGCTGTCACCGAGGAATGGAGGTGTAGGAAGTTTGAGGCGGGCTGAAACATGAGTTACGTAGGTTCTTGGTGTCATTTCGAGTTCGTGAGTTTTCAGTCTTGCTCGAGCAGGCCAAGAGTGTAGAGCGGCTAGAGATGGGGCCCAACCGGGTCAGTCCACCATAGAAGAGCAGCTTAGAGGGCAAAGAGCGGAAGAAGACCTATAATCAACCCTAATCATCCACCAAGAAGCTGTAGTGTTACAACTACATAGGAGAACACATGAGGAGAGACTACTATAAATCAGCAGGCAACATAGGAGGCAGTGCTAGCACTCACAAGTGCTATGCTTCTAATCAGCCAGGACATTTTGCTAACAAGTATCATAATAAGAAGATAACTTCGAGACCACGACCTCAACTACCTTCTATAGAGAGGCTTAAAGCAATGGGCCGGGTATTTGTCATAACCATCATTGAAGCCATCCAGTCAGGTAACCTCATACTAGACTATTGTTTATATTTGGGTAACAGTGTGTTGGTATAATTTGATTCAGGAGCTACGCACTCCTTCATATCTCACGATTGCGTGAAAAAATTGGGACTATCGACTTGTGACTTAGGGTGCGAGTTAATAGTCTCAATAGCAGCATTCGAACATGTTTCAACTAATTCTACATGTACGGGATGCACAAATGAAGTAGAGGGTCGAAGGTTCAAAGTGAATCTTGTATGCTTTCCTTTGGAGGGTGTAGATGTAATCTTGGGAATGGACTAGATGTCGATCAACCATGTCGTGATTGATTGTGGACGGTGTAGAGTAGTGTTTCCAGAAATAGAAGGGATACGACTAATATCAATGGAAGAGGCAATGAGAGAGATGAAAGGAGGAGCCATTTGCTTTGTGATAGTGGCAAAAACTAAGAAGAAGAGCTCAAGAGAACATATTAGAAGTATACAAATGGTGGATGAGTATACTGATGTGTTTCTCGATGAAGTTCTGGGACTCCCACCAAGCAGGGATGTAGATTTTACAATTGACCTAATCCCTAGACTTGGCCTAGTGTTTGCGGCTCTTTATAGAATGGCACTGCCTAAGCTGGCAAAGCTCAAGAAATAGATTAAGAATCTTCTAGAGAAGAAGTTTATTAGTCTTAATGTGTCCCTTTGGGGGACTCTTGTGCCCACGGTATTGTAGTGGATCCGATAAAGATAAAGGCAGTATTGCAATGGGAACACCCATAGACTATGAATGAGGTGAGAAGTTTCTTGGGGTTGGCTGGGTACTACAGGAGATTTGTGGAAAGGTTCTCTAAAATGGTGAGTCCTTTGACACAGCTCACAAGAAAGGATCAACCTTTCTTTTGAATAGAGAAATGTGAAGAATGTTTTGAGAAGATGAAGAAGAGGCCAACTACGACTCCAATACTAGCCATTCAGGATACAACTAAGAAGTTTGAGGTGTATTGTGACGCCTCCTATCAGGGTATGGGGTGTGTATTGATGCAAGAGAAGAGGATAGTGACATATGCTTCTCGGTAACTAAAGGTTCACGAAAAGAATTACCCTACTCATGATCTGGAATTGGCTGCGGTTGTATTCAGTCTTGTGACTTGGAGGCACTACTTATATGGCTCACATTTCCAAGTCTTTAATGATCACAAAAGCCTGAAGTACTTGTTTGACCAGAAAGAGCTGAATATAAGGAAAATGAGGTGGATGGAGTACCTCAAGGCCTATGATTTTGAGTTACTTTACCATCCAGATAAAGCTAATGTGGTGGCAAACACCTTGAGTCGAAAGTGGGTGCATATGTCAGTGTTAATAGTGAAAGCTAAAGTTGATTGAGAAGCTCTAGGATATGAATTTGGGAATAAAGCTGGGAGAGGATTCCATTAGGTGTAGTGTACTAACACTGACCAATGACTTCTTAGGAGTGATCAGAGATAAGCGGAAGAATGACGTTGAGTTGTAGTAATTTGTGAGCTAGCTGGGTACAGAGAAGGGGAAAAATTTCAGGAAGGGAGCGGATGGCATCCTTCAGTTTTGAGATAGAGTGTGTCCCTCGAAATTGGAGATTGTGAAAGAAGATTCTAGAAGAGCGTCATACAATCTGTCTTAGCTCGGATATGACTAAGATGTATAAGGACCGCAAATAATGCTTCTGGTGGAACGAAATGAAAATGGATGTCGCGGATTTTGTGGCATCCTGTTTAGTGTGTCAAAAGGCAGAAATTGAACTCTAGAAGTCTAGTGGTACACTACACCCACTTGACACTCTGCAGTGGAAATGGGAAAGCATATACATGGATTTCAAGACTCATTTTTCGGGATCCACTAAAAGGCATGAGTCAATCTGGGTGATTGTGGACGGGTAGACCAAGTGTGCCTATTTTCTGTCAATTAATCAGAAGATGTCGATGGATAAGTTGACAGAGTTATACATTCGAGAGGTAGTCAGACTGCATGGGATGCCAGCTAGTATAGTATTGGACTGATATCTGAGATTCACTTCTCATTTTTTGGCAGTCATTATATGCAGCATTAGGTACTTAGTTGCGAATGAGTTCAGCTTATCATCCTCAGACGGATGGTCAGTTTAAGCGGACTATCCAATCATTGGAGGATTTGCTGCGAGCTTGTGTATTGGATCATATGGGGAGTTGGAGTGAAATGCTTCCTTTGGTAGAATTCACTTACAACAACGATTATCACTATAGCATTGGTATGGCATTGTATGAGGCCTTGTATGGGTGAAGGTGTAGGACAACGCTGTTTTGGAATCAAGATGGGGATCACTTGTACTCGGTCCAAAATTTTACACTTGAGAGTACTTGGTTGTATGGAAAGGACTTCGGTTCGAGCCATGTGTGTGTTAATTGTATGTTATTTTAATAGTTTATTATTTTAATGATATGTTTGATCATGATGAGTGATTATAAATTCCTAGATGTATAAGAATTATCATGAAACATGAATTGGTTAAATTGGTTATGTACTTGCTTTGAGATTGGATGGTTATGTGTTCGAACTTTGGTGTGTGCGAAATAAGGTTTTGCTAAAATTATTTTTGGCATGGATGGGAAGGGTCAAAAACCCCAACCATCAGTGCAAGAAACTAGAAGGGCTAAAAAACCATCAGGTTAGTGAGAATTGATGGCCATTAACCCTAACATCAATTAAATTCGTTTTTTCATTTAATTTAATTAAAACAAAGGTGGAAGAGTTCTGGAAAATTGGCAGAGGAAGTGAGAGTGGAGAGGTTATTGATGCGTGGAAAATCAAAGAAGAGTGGACTATTTTGGTTCATAAAGGAAAAGTGAGAGCTAAGCCTTGCGAAGGCGAACTATATGAGTGTGTTTGGACGGAGGATTACCAAGTAAGGGGAGCTGATCTCACATGTTTTGCTTGTGTATGACTTGTTGTGCTTTACTATGATCAAAAGCATGAAACGTGTCTTTTCATGCTATTTTTATAGGTTTATGGGTTTCTACCCAGAAACCGCCTGGCGGTGTGAATGCTCGCCAAGCGACTCATCCTATCTGACCCAGTTTTTTGGGTTCTATTATGAATCACCTGGCGGCGAGGTGAATCTGCCAGGCGAGGCACGGTGATTGTTTCTGTTTTTGTGGTGTTTTGTGAATTTTTTGATGTTGAGAATTTTTTGTCAGGCTACTATGTCTAGTATATGTGTAAGGTTATATAATTGCTATGATTGTGATGTTTGAGGGTTGAATTTGGAATGCAAGCATGGAGGTGTTCTGTTAAGTTTTTTTTTGAAATAATTGTCAGAATTGGGAATAGGGTGCTACCTTGAGGTAATTATAATTGTATAAGATTATTGATCGTTTCCATAGGTTCAATTGAAAATTTTTATGATTATGGCATTTTGGGGATAACTAAATCGAATTGGGAGAATATAAGAATACTCGTAGAAATGGGGAAAAACTGGGATTTTTCCCTGAATTTGGTATGCTGCCTAGTGGTGCATAATCTGCTGCCAGGCGATAATGCTAGTTCTAGTATTGTGTTCCAGTTGTGTTGGATGCGAGGGTTGAGTTTTATGAGGTACTAATATAAATTCATCTGGACGAGAATAATGTACTTAAACCTTAGTGGTTTGGAATGAGTTAATGAAGAGTATATGATGGTATGTTTATACTAATGTGTAGTTCAGAATTGATGTGGGGATGGTAATTGATCAGGAAGAAAGGATAATTTTAATTGAGATTGCAGGTGTTAGAAAACATAGTTTTCTTTAGGTATGGACTTTTAGGACGATAATCATACAAGGGTGGGTTAAGGTATCAATTATGATTGTGTAGCTTGAATTGAGAGGTATTTAAGGGGAAGGTTTGGTGTTATTTCAGTGTGGTAAAAGTAGGTTGTGTGATGATGAGATACTAGATTGTGTGGCATTTCCATAAGTTTGACTAAGTCATTTGTGTAAGCATAGAATGCTTGGTGAATCATATGTTTTGAATAGATGAATTGTGAATGTGAGTTTAAGTAGTGAAACCATGTGTGGTGTGGCAATGTATCTAGAATTAGGCACTGATTTGTGAATAAGCTTTATTGTCATTAGGGCATTATAGATTGAAACATAATCTATTTTGGGTACTAAAACAAGGAGGATCTCATTACTGGTATACGGCCTGGCGACACAAGGAAGGCCGCCAGGCGATAGGACTATCAAGGGTGTCCTTGTAACGCGTGGTGCCTGGTAGTGAGGTGTGACTGCCAGGCGATAGCCTCTGGGATAGTGGTTTAGGTGCAACCTGGCGCCTGACGGCGAGAGCGTTCCACCCGGCGGTCTACGCTGGAATATCGTCTAGCAGCGCCTAGGCAACGCTAGGCGATAGCACTGAAGGTAATAAGCTTTTCTTACTTGCATTTTGTATGATGTGATGTGAGACTTGGACTATGAGATGCTTGTTTGTGTCATGAACGGGTAGGTTCATGGAAGCATGTTATATCCTGTTGGATCACATGTGTTGGACTACAACCAGGGAGGTCCGTAGAGTTGGACTACGAGCGGAGAGGTTCGTAGAGGCAGGACCACGAGCGGGCAGGTTCGTGGAAGCATGTTATATCCTGGGTGCATGGTCAAGTATTTGTTTGACTTATAGGTTGGAAAACCTTGGGGCAGTAAGGTTCTTGGCCAAGAATAAACTAGAATAAAGTAGTTTGGGTGAATCTCTATTTTATCAAACTATATGTTATTTGTTTATAAGCTCACCCTTTCTGTTTGTGTTTGACGATGATCCTGTGACGTGTCACACATGAGCAGATGATATTCTAGGTTATGTTGGTGATGCCTAAAGATGGAGAGAGGACTAGCGTGGGATTTTGATTATGTTTATCTACGATTTTAATTTTCCTTTCCGTTATTTTGGGAACTTGTATAACTATTATAATCTTTATGGATGTTGTTAATTTGGTTTTTTCAAGCGGTTAGTATGAATTTTAAATTTTTCCGCATTTCGGAATAATAAAATATGATATTTGAATTTTAATGATATTTTGATTCTTTTCTTTAAGTAATTTCCAGTAGGGACGTTACATTTTGCATCTTTCGTGATGAAAATATTCAGACCAAATTTTAACTTTACAGACACACTATCAAGAGGATTTCATAAGATCAATGCCTAATGAGGATAGTCTAATGTAATTTTAAGTTATTAAATGGATTGTTAATGTATTTTTTTGTACATCTCATTTAGAATGAACTCTTCTTCAATTACTTGCAGTTTAAAATGAAACTTAAACAAATTAGAGAAGAGAAAGATGTATGCTTAGAGTTTTTATATAGGTTTATTTATAAACTCAAAATTCTATATTCTTGATCAACACATCAAGTTCCACTAGCAAAGTATCCTACAAAATACAAATTGAGTATTCTTTTAACATTAACCACTTTTAGCTAAAATTTAATATAGTTTGGATCATAGCAACTCTTGGGTAAGATTTGTTAGATAATCTTAAATTAAATAATAGGGTGTTTTTATATTTGCAGTATAATAGGGTAGTTTATTTTAGTGTTAGTTGCAGTGTGTTTTTGTTAAAAGATTCCATTAATAACATGTGTGGTTTCGTTCTGTTATACACGCCAAATTATTTGGTGCAATATGCACGACTGATTATTAGGGTGGTCATTATGTACATGACTATTTTAAATAGCCTATCTCAGTTTAAATAAAATGACCCACAATGAATTGTGTTTTGTTTCATATGTGTGTCATCTTGAGTTTAACGAGGAGGTGGTATCAGAGCTTTTATGCTCTAAATACCGAGTGAGAAAAAGAGAGAGAGAGAGAGAGAGTGTGTGTGTGTGTGTGTGTGAAACAGTGTTATGAAAACAGTGTGCACTTGAGTGCTTTGAAGAAAAAAAAGGTGAAATGGAAAAAGTTGTTAATGGAATGATCGTGTCACAATTGTCAAAGAAAACCAATTATGATAATTGGTGTTTACAAATGAAGACCCTTATGGGATCCCAAGACATATGGGTTATAGTGGAGAATAGGTATCAAGAATACAAGGAGGACGAAGACCAGACAGTGGCCCAAATTTCCACATTGAGAAAGACGCAAGTGAAAGATAAATCGGTCTTGTACATCTTGTACAATGTGGTGGATGAGTCAGGCTTTGAGAAGATTGCAAACGTTGCATCTTCAAAATAAGCATGAGAGATTCTGAAGGTTGCATACAGAGGGAACGACCACATCAGACAAGTCCATTTATAACCTCTCAGAGGAGAGTTTGAAGACTTGAAGATGAAGGATAAAGAGTGGCTGACCGAGTACATAACTCGAGTAGAGAAAGTGGCCAACCAATTCAACAAGAATGGAGAGCCACAATCAGCAAGCCAGGTTGTGCAGAAAATCTTGAGATCATTGACAAATGATTTTGAGAGCATTGTATGCACTATAGAGGAGTCGAAGAACTTGTCAGTTCTCTTAGTAGAAGAGTTTGTTGGCTAAGCACTACATGTGAAACTTGATTTGAATGGGACTCGGAACACTCAGGTATGAGGTCCTAGAGGTAAGGGACGAGGTGGTTGAGGACAAGGTGATATTGAAGTCAACACGAATCAAACAAGGTTGTAGAATTGGTGTGGTCATGGTCAAGGAAGAAGATGAGGAGGTCGGTCTAAGTTTAAACTAGAATGCTTCAAGTGTGGCAAGCACGACCACTACGCATGAGAATGCATATCAGCAAGTTGCTACAACTATGGCAATGCAAGTTGTAAGACCTGTGGAAATCAATTAATTAATTAATAAATGAGGGAGAAGGGGACTTTTATGACATTAAATGTTAATTGGTATGATGTGAAAAAGTACTAGCTCAAATGATTGAAAGTACTTGGTTGTGTTAAAGGACTTGGGTTCGAGTCGTATGTATGCCTTTTGTGTGTTATTTGATTTAATTGTATTTTGATAATATATTTGTGACTGGTGAGTGATATTATAATCATAAGATTATAATGGTTACCACTAAATCTGAATTAGCATAGTGGTTGTGCTTTGGCCTTATGAGTGGAGGGTCACGGGTTTAAACCTTGAATAGATAGAAATTAACCTTTATTTTTGCCAAATTTAGCTTGGAGTGAATGTGAAAAGGTAGAGGGAATCCTAGCAGAAGGGACAGCCAAGAGGGTCTGAAAAACCCCTTGTAATTACCATTGAATAAGCATTAAACCCATAATAAATCCCAATTTTGTTTCAGCTCTTTAACCCAACATTAAGTTACCTATAAAAGGAAAATTCTAGGTGGAGATAAGGGTTTCTGTAGTGGTTTGTTTTTTCTTTGAGAGAAGAATGAAAATTAGAGTGGGAGAGGTGAGTCTTGGGTGTGCAAGGGGCTGAATTGGGAGGAAGACTGAAACAAGAGCATTGCTGAACAAGGAACCTGCATTTTTGCATAATTTTAATCAAGAATTCCAAGTTAGGGGCAACTTCCTTTTGTGTATAAAATCAAATGTGATACGATTTTCGTTGTTGTTATTCTCAATTAAATTTTTGAGTATTGTGAAATTCATGTATGTATGATGAGGGTGAAAATTGGTTTGGTGGTTGTTGGGTGCAAAACCCTTTATGTTGTATATGATTTATGGATGAGGGTTTTTAATATGGAAGGGATTGTGGCCGAATAAATATTGAGATTTGGTAGTTGAGTGGATATAAACCATGTTCTAATGCAGCTGCTATTAATTTTACGTTTAGTATGGTGTGAAATGTGTTTTGGTTTGGTTTGGTGAAGTCTATACGCGAATAGAGATGAAACTCTACAATTCTCGCCCAAGCGAGTCCCTCTCGCCTAAGCGAGAGTTGCAGAAGTTTGTTCATGGTGTTGGGTTCGAATGGATGTAAGACCCGCGAAATTTAATTAATTAAATAATTAATTAATTAATAAATGCAAGTAGTGGGAGTCTTTATGGCATTAAATGTTGAGTATTGTGATGTGGAAAAGTACTAGCTCAAGTGGTTGAGAGTACTTGGTTATGTTAAGAAGACTTGGGTTTGAGTCCTATGTATGCCATTTATGTGTTATTTAATTGATTATTATTTTAATAATATGCTTGATCATGAAGAGTGGTAATATAATCCTATATTTATAGGAGTTATCACGAAACATGAATTTGTTGAATGGTTATGTATTGATTTGACATTGGAAAGGTTATGGGTTCAAACCTTCATGAATCCAAATTAAACTTTCTTTTTGCCAAAATTCTCTTTGGTATGAATGTCAAAGGGTAGAGAAACCCTAGATGACAAAGGGGCAGCCAAGAGGGGCTAGGAAAACAGCCACTAATGAACCTTGAATGGTAATTATACTCTAGTTTAATGGCAATTTTCGTTTTTGAATTAATGGTGATTAATCAAGTGAATTTAGAGTAAGGGAGAGGAGAGAACATAGAGAGAAAAACATAGGGCAGCCTAGGGAATGATTTGAGAAGCATTTTGTGAGCAAAGAGGAGTTGCATTTTCGTGAGTATTGAGGATTGTTGTTGGAAGCGTCAAGGGAAGACATTGTTGACTAAGAGGAAGCTTTAATTCTCAAGTTTTAAGCAAGGATTTCCATGTGAGGGGAGCTGAGCCTTGTAAATTATTGTTTAAGATTAATTGCATGATGAACAACATGATGTTGTACGATAATTCTCTGTTGTTAATCGAATTTCATGTTTCTGGAATTTTTCTAGAAACCGTTTGGCGGGTGATGAATTGTCGCTAGGCGACTCATCCTATTTCTATGCAATTCTGGGTTCCTATTGAGGAACTGCCTGGCAGTATAACTCTGGCCACCAAGCAATGCATGCCTGCCACCCAGTTTTCTGGGTTTCATTGAACTGCCTGGTAATGATGAACACCCACCAAGCGACGCAAACCAATTTTAGTTCGATTTTGGTGTTTTGGGGTTGCTGGGATGATTCTAATCGGGGAGAAAGGAAGTTCTAACTATTTGTAAATGATTATATGTCATATATCGTTGAATTACATGTGATTTGAGGTTAAATTGGATGAAATTATGTGAACACCTTTTAGGGTTTGGAAAATTGGGGGATCTTGAGTGTTAATTATGATTGATGCTGGAATTGCATTGATAATCTGTAAATTTGATTCTGGTCGGAGAATAGGTACCATTGGTAGTATGAGTGATTTCTAAGATTGGGTAAATGATCAATGTAGGGTATTTTGGATTGTTGGGCATTCGCAAGTGTAGTGAAATTCTGGAATTTACCCAGACTTTCATGCACCACCAGGCGCCAGCGCAATGGAGTCTGCATTGCGTGGCTGTGATGGCAGACGATGGTTTTGGGTTTATGTTGAATAGGAATTTCGTTAGGTGAGAGAACTTTGATCTTTTTATATGACTCAAGAAAGGAAAGGGAATGAATATTCACGTGATTTAATGTAAAGGTTGGAGTGTGAGGAGAAGTGTTTTAGTGGTAAATACAATATAGTTAGTTATAAACTATGATTCTGAATAATGTTCGCGGTGGAAATAGGATGTAGACCTTGGGATTGATATGGAGTGCCTATTTAGCCAAAAGTATAATCAATGTGGTAAAGTAGGTATATTGTGGTAGTGAATTAAAAAGGGGACTTAGTACTACTAAAACCAGGTTGGATTAAGGATTTATACAAGAATACTATAATGTCCAATTGACATTATAAGATTGAATTCATACATGGGTCAACATGGAGCTAATTAATTGTATATGAGTTCGGATAGGATATTGGGAAGTCATGTTGATAATATTCAACTATGTTTATGAATTTTGGGTCAGTGTTGAGGTAGTAAGAGAGTTGGTAAACTGTGCAAATTAATAAAAACCAGTAGGCTCGTTATACTGGTGTAGCGCCTGACGGTGTGGTTCGAACAACCAAACAGAAGCTACAAAACAAAAAGACACTGGACGCGTGGCGATGAAGGTTATCTCGCCAGTCGACACCTATATCAAAGGCACTTCGCGCCTAGCGGCACGTGTCCCCCGCCACGCAATCTGGGAGTGTTTAGCGCCTAGCAACTCATGAGCAGTGTCAGGCGATAATGTAGAGACCAGGTCTGTGTTTTACTTGCCTTGGATGTGCGTGGTCTACAAGGCTTTGATGATATCTCGAAGGTCAGCTTGCTGGTGTTCCTTGAGTTGTGGCTCGGAACGTATCCCTTGAGTTGTGGCTTGGGATAGGGGTTAAGCACGTGGCATTCCTTGAGTTGTGGCTTGGAATGGCCTCTCTTGAGTTGTGGCTCGTGATGGCGGGTGAACACGAGGAACTCTTGAGTTGTGGCTCGGGTCGACGAGTGTTGCCGGTGTGAATGTGCGTGTTGTGGCGTGTACGGATGGGTCCAGTTTGATTGCCCTCCTCAGTATTAAGCTGACGAGTTTTGTAGTCTTGGAACGTTATGAATGTTATTCGTATTGGTAACTCCACCTGGCGTTACGAAGTGTGGTTCGTAGCATGGTTTCCCATACGTGCTCTACTAGTTGTGGCTGGTAGGTATGGCAGCAAGACATCTTGAGGTACTCGTTGAGACTAAGGGGGCCATGCTGCCCCCCCCCCCCAATTTTTTATTTATTTATATAATTT
>Ga0209389_1000666_pt1 | contig 21318 bp, 22 predicted proteins | sample CowpearedBW_FD_187526 | JGI IMG/M metagenome (GOLD analysis project Ga0209389, IMG submission 187526) | Root nodule microbial communities of legume samples collected from California, USA - Cow pea red BW (SPAdes) (version 2) | ecosystem: Host-associated > Plants > Roots > Nodule | place: USA...
TTTTTTTTTATTTTTATATAAAAAAATTTTTTTTTTTTTTTTGTCTATTACATTACATCCTTAAAGTTTATCGACATTAATTAAACTTGCACTTTTTAATTATATCCTTTTCGATGCTTAAATTGAGATTATTTATAATTTATAATTCAACTAATTAAACAAATGGTGAATTTTGAGATTACCAAGAAACCAATTTGCCTTTAAATAGAATCAACAATATCTAGGAATTGCACTTTTGATATGGAGCTAAATGAGATAATTTGGTGATTTGAAAGGGGTTTTTTGCTTTATGTCGTATATGAATATAAATAATATGAAAAATGAGTAATGGTGAACATGAATGAAATTGAAGGGACCCGATATGCAAACAAGGTGTTTGATATATGTCTCCCAAACTCACTTGCCATTAACATGCACACTCACATGCTGAGGTATTATTATCTTATCTTCTCTAAGAAGTGGGATATTACATCTTTGACTCTTCATTTCGATCTTCCAAAAACTCACTTCCTTTTGTGGTTCTCATCTTCTCCTTAATTAGTCTCCTCTTCTTAACTCTCTAGATCTCTCTTTTTTTCTTCATTTTGAATTATCTTGTTTTCCAATATCACCTTCACGCCGTTGATGTGCTTGGTTTAGTGTTTGTTGGGTTAGGTTAGGGTTAGAAATATCAAAATGAATTTTAACCTGTGAGTCAATTTGGCTCACCATGAATTTAAGCTGGGTTGGGTTGAGAAAAATCTAATTTTTTCTAAAATGGGTTGAACTAAGTCGGCTCACTTAACTCATGAGTTAAATGAGTTTGAGTCGGGTTGAAGGTGGTTGACCCACTTAATCCACCAACATCCTTTTACAATTTTATTTTATTCTCTTATAATTATTTAGTACTTCTAATTATATAGATTCACAATTTCATATTTTTAAATGTTATAATTTTGGTTAATAATATTTGAATAGTTTGAATCTTTAATAATTTGTTTGTTATGTTATATCGTTACATACGTTGATACTTTAGTTTTTAACTATTATTTTTATAATAATATTTCGAGAATTAGGTGAACATTTTTATTTCACTATTATAAAAAAATAAATTAAGTCAATTCACTCTCATTATAATGCAATAAATATATAAAATAAATTAAAAAAAAGAAAAAATATTTATAAGCGAATCAACATACTAATCCACTAACACGTGGTGGATCGGACTGACTTACAAAATTTTGGCTCACAAAAAAAATGAGTCGCGTTAAACTAACTCTTTTTTAGCTTAACTTATGATGAACCAACTCGTGTAAACCAAATTGACTTACTTTGACACCTCTACTCTAGTGAGACTTCAAAATAATATTAGGGTTCCATGTTCATCATTTGCTTGTCCACTGAGTATTAGAACCTTAATGACATGACACATTAAATGCTGAGATAGATTGTTAAATGTTAAGTAAATATCAATGTGGTTATTTTGCTAGCTCATTGGTAGACATTGGTGGAGGATTATATTATATGTCTTCTGAGTTCTTCGTATCTTCATCAATGTTATGCAATGTTCAGTCTCTGACTATATTATTCATCAATAAATAATCGTAAAAAATCTTGTAAAAAGAAGATAGATAAAGTTATTATTTTAAGAACAGAATTTTTCATATACACTATTTTTTATTCTTTTCAATCTAATACACATATTTTAACTAAATTTTCAAACCTTTTCTCTCTTTTTTATTCAATTTTTTTCTCTTCAAAATATGTTCAATAAGTGAAAAATTATAATCTCTATTAGAAGAGAGATAGATATATAAATATACATAAACTTGTTGACACAAAAATTAACAAGTATTTATAATGGGTTCATGTCTGAGAGTTCTTGGTCTTATTCTTGTATTGGGCCGATCCTACTACATTTTTGACAATATTTTTCTGCACCTCCATATGTTAATTCCTGCACCCCCATGTTAAAAATTTTCCAATTTTACCTTTTCAGGATTATGAAATAAAACAAAAATGAATTCTAGTTATACAAATGACTAACTCTTAGATTACATAATTCAATAATAATGTATAATTTAAAAAATTAGTTTTAATAAAAAAATAACTTCCAAATTATATAATAAAGTTACTTTTAACTTTTTTCTATTGTACGATCTAGAAATCATTTTTAACTTACAACCCTAAAAGGACAAATTCAGAATTTATTTTATACAAATGTCTAGTAAGAAACCGCCATACATTTTCTTGAACTATGGCTAAGTTGAACCTTACAATGTGCATGGTTTCTAAAGCCTTTTAGGTTAACATGAATATTCAATGCCACTTGTCTTAAAATATTAATAACCAAATCCTAGTCTAATCTAAGTGTAAAGATAAGATATGTATCCCACAAAAGATGCACCAAAGTTGTATTGGGAAACGTCATTTTCCTCAAATTTAACTGAAGACAAGAGAATATTATTGGATTAATGATGTTTGGAAACAATGGTGAATGTGATGGTAATAGGATGGTTAAAATGGCAATGGGTGGTGATGGTGATGGCCCTCTTAGTGCAATACAATGGATGACCATGATGATGATGATGATGACAAAGGGATAATGTTGATCACCATTATGGTATTAGTGATAGATGGGCATTTGAGCATTATTGGCATTTGGATGGTGTTAATGCTTCCCATCTTCTAATATGGTCATGTCATTGGTATTTGGCTATGTTAGATACACTATTGATGGTGAAGTGGAGAGAAGCAAAGTGATTTTCTTAATTTTTTTTTATAACTTGTGTTTATGGATAAAATGCTCATATCACCATTAATGTGTCTATCATATTTGACATTGCAAGAAATTATTATAATATTAAGAACATAGGACTTTACTCAGTATAAACCTTTATTAAGAACCATATATTAACAACTAGGTGTAATTTTCAAATTTTGCATCATTTGCAACCCATAATTTGTCGCCAGAGGATATGCATCTTTTATTCAAATAATGAATTGAAAATGAATTTATTTATACTATATTATCATCTGATGGTTAATTAAATCTGGACTTAAATATATATATATATATATATATATATATATATATTAATTTTAAGTAAAAATTAAAATTAATTTGTTCTTAAAATTTTGAAACAATTATATTTTTCAGGTAATATTGAAGCAGAAATAAATTAAAAAGTGTAAAAAACTCATATACTATCATAAAATATGTTTAAAACATCAAATAAACTTAAAAAATTACATATTTCTAAGATTGATGGATTAAATTAAGTTAAAATTTTTAAAGATAGATTAATATTAATTTTTACTATATAAACTAGCGTACACAAAAACACCATCACGCCTGTATATATTTAAATATGAATGATAGTATCTTAATAAATAATAATAGTGTAATGTTATTAAATTAATATATAAAATAAATTTATATTTACTAAAAATGAAGTGAAATGTTAAAACTAAAGTGAAATGAATAAAAAAATTAATTATTGATGAATAAAAAAAAAGAATTTTTTTTATAAAAAATAAGTAAAAATAACTATTAATTTTTAAAAAATTAATAAATAATTATATTATAAAAAATATAATTAGTATTATATTATATTATATTGTTATAGATTAAGAGACAAATAAATACAGAGCCAAAAAGCTTGTTATAATGAAAAAAATTTAAAACCTTCAAAATATCAACGATATAAGTTTAGAATTTAGATTTTAGAAATATGGACGTTATCTCTGCGGAGTTTTATGTGTAAATTATTATTTTAAAATATAATAGGCAAGATTATTATTACTTACTTACCCGATTAATTTTATTTTTTCCCTCATATTTGAAACTACTTATTTTCTCTCACTCTTTCATTTCTAATTCCCTCCCACAGACTACACAACGGTACTCCGTCGCGGCCGTGTCTGAGATCAGGGCCCCCACCTTCTTGAACGGATCAGCAACATTTAATAGAGCGGAGGTACTGTAAGTGAGAGGCGTGCCGTTGATTAGTGAATTCTTTGCGGCCGGTGTTCGCAAGGTTTGAAATTCGAAGGCCATTTCGATTCGCTCTAATATTATTCCACAATATAGATATATCGGTGTATACAATTTAGTTCTGTGCTGAATTGATGAATGCTTCGGTGTTGCTTTGAAAATAAGTGTTTATTGTGATGATCTTGTACTGCTCTTGCCGTTCTTGAAATGAAAGAATGTTGGTTTCGCTTTGAGATTGTGGCAAGGGTTGCAGATAATATCATTTGTGAGGCTAAGTCTGTCGGGACACAATTGAATCGCGGCTATAGGTTTTGGCCTAGTATTAAGCCCTCAAACATAATCATTGGTATCAACCAAGGTTATGAGTTCGATTCTGTGGGCAATGATTAAGGGGATATCGTTGCGAATTGTACTGTGAGGGAAATCAAGTGCGCCAAGTCACAGGTGTGGGATTCCTAATATGAGAATGATTGAGGGGAAAATTGTTGCATATGATATCAATCTTCCGATGACAAAAGTCAAGTGGGCGTTTTCTTTCTAGTATGTTTCAAATAAGTGGCTTATTGAAGGATTTGTTATTTCTTCTCTGCTTAAGGTCATATGGAATCTTATATCTGTGTCCAATTGGATTGATTTTGACCATTGAGGGTTAATTAGACGGTCGATTGGATTTGAAACTAAAAGAGGATGTCATGCATCCCTTTAATTATATGATGTACCCAAAATGTGATCCAAATCCAAAGTATTGGAGAGTCTGGTGGCTTATCGGTGAATTGTTGACTCATCCATTTTAATTATCGATAACTTTTTAAGAACTGAAAAATAAAATAGGAAACTGTAAACCTCCCTGAAGGAGGCCATAGCTTTCCACAAATAAGGAGTTGGGTTCAAGTCAAACCCAAATGGTTTAAAATAGCTTTCAGAATAGTGAAACCTAAACTAGTTTGTTGAAATGCTTTCAGATATCAATGTCTAAAATAAACATGCTCTTGATTTGATGAAATGCTTTGTGAGTTTGGCGTGGATGCATCTTTACTACTCACTATGTGACAAGTCTTACTTTAAAAGGATCTTCTCTTTGTGGAATTAAGATTTTTCTCTTGTACTGCATTCATTGATGATTTTGCATTGTAAGATTGCTCTGTAATATATGCTTTAAATGTTACGGTTGATTTATGTACTCTCGAGTTTCAGCATTGCACACTGAGGATGAGAATTTGATATTTATATTCTGGGGAGGTGAGATATATGTTGAAATTCAATCATTTCATCCTAAAAATAACAGGTCATCGCTAAACATGAAAGTTCTACTATTAGTCAGCACTGTACTTTCTAGTTTTAAGGATTTAGCTTGATTGATTCAACCGTGTTATTTATTTTGTTGGGCAACTCCAATGATAAGAATTTCCAAATTCATGCAGACATGTCTTCATGAATCTTGATATGAACTTGATTAGGAGCTCGAATTACTTTGAAACAATATCCAAGTTGGTTGAGCAGTATTTGTTTTATACGAGATAATGACACCACTTTTATTTACTTGAATGTTCTTACCCTCAACAGAGGTTCTTCTTGTGATTAGGAAAGGAATATGAACCAACATCATTCGGCTATTTTCTTTTTTGTTTTAGAAGCCAGAAGCAGTCATTGGCTCAGAGTTTGATGTATACGGTATATTCTTGCCGTTTCATGGTGCTGGTTAAATTCCGTATATTTTGAATTGAAGGCTCTTTCTTGAGATGCATTAATTCGTGTAACAGGGCAGTATGATCTAAGAAACATTTGCTCAAATCTGGCATGTCAATTCGTGTTCTAGTGCAATTTTGACCTTTTCAATTCTACTACAAATTTGAAGAAAAGATAAAAGGAAATAATTTCTAACACGAGGTATTATTAATGGAGAGTGAAGAAAGAATGATGTGAATAAAAGAAACAGACGAAATCCTTTTATGAAAATTGAGAAAGACATGAAAAGCTGTTGTTTTTTACATACAATTTATTTACGATTTTTATGTTAATATTACTCATCTGATTTCTTTTTACTTTTTTATTATTTGGAAAAATATTATTATCGCTAGAGGCATGTTTTAGGTAATTGGGTAAAAATAAACGTTTCAAAATTAATGCTACCTTAAAATCGAATCTTGAATCACTATGGCAACACAATGCCTAGAACATGCAACACGTAAAAGACCAAGAAGGAATAGAGGAACAGAAGACGAAGAAAGATGCAACTGGGAATGGTTTGAATCTTGATACCTTGCTTCTCCACTCGGAATGACGCGATTTTGAAGGTTACTAATAGTGATGGGAATAAGGAGAATGAATTACGAAGGTATAGAATGCAACTTGAAAGCAATGATGGAATATGAACATTAACTTTCCAAGCTGAAATAAATTCCAATCACCTTTGCTTGATCATCGAATTTTGTTCTTAGTGTAATAGTGCCACTTAGATCATCACACTAAGTCACTTTATTTATTTATGTTCACATACACATATATATTACGGAACATGGCTTTTTTGTAATGAGAATAGTACGAGAGAATCGGCATAATGGTAGTTGTGAAATAAAAGTAACATGAACCTTTTGATGACTTCTATTTTATTAAAGATAAAAAACACATCTTCCAGGGTGTTTCCTATGAAGACTTTAGTACCATGTTCACATTCTAAGGGTCAATTGGTCAACCCCCATCATTTCTTTGTTTCTACTTCACACACACATACATAAGAAAATAAAAGAAACAGAGCTTTAGCAGAATCAGCATCATTGCAGGGTTAGTGATATTTCAATGGGATCTACCAATGAAGCATCCTCTTCATGGTGGAACCATGTTTTCTTGAGTTTCAGGGGTGAGGACACACGCAGAGGTTTCACAGACCATCTTTTCGCTTCACTGGAGAGAAGGGGGATTAAAACTTTCAAGGATGATCATGATCTCGAGAGGGGCAAAGTTATATCAGTGGAACTCATGAAAGCCATCGAAGATTCCATGTTTGCACTCATCATTCTCTCACCCAACTATGCCTCTTCAACATGGTGTTTGGATGAACTTCAGAAGATTGTGAATTGCAAGAAAGAAGCTTTTCCAATCTTCCACGGCGTAGACCCCTCTGATGTGAGGCATCAAAGAGGGAGCTTTGCCAAGGCCTTCGAAGAGCATGAAGAGAAATTCAGAGAAGACAAAGAGAAGGTGGAAAGATGGAGACATGCCTTGAGACAAGTTGCAAGTTACTCTGGATGGGACTCCAAGGATCAGTATGATTTCTCATTCATCATCACTCAGTTTTATTTATTATTTTTGTGTTATTTAGATCAAATGATATGGTATCATCATTTTTCTAGAGGAATTCTAGAGGAATTAAACAAGGGTATTCTAGAGGAATTTTTTTATCACTTAACCTTGGATTTGCAAAATATAAAATGATAACCTCTTTTCTCTATTTATTGCTACACTACTTTATGACTATTGTTAAAATACAATTCTTCTTTTTGTCCTTCTCTAAATACAGGAGTGAAGCAACACTGATTGAAACAATTGTCGGACACATAGAGAAAAAAATAATTCTTAGACTTCCATGTTTCACAGATAATCTTGTCGGAATTGATTCACGGATGAAAGAAGTGATTTCACTCATGGGCATAGGGTTAAATGATATTCGCTTCATAGGAATATGGGGCATGGGAGGCATAGGTAAAACAACACTGGCTAGATTAGTCTATGAAAAAATCAAAGAGAAATTCAAGGTTTGTTGCTTTCTTGAAAACATCAGAGAGTTGTCTAAGACAAATGGCTTAGTTCACATTCAAAAGGAAATTCTTTCCCATCTTAATGTAAGAAGCAATGATTTTTATAATCTTTATGATGGGAAAAAGATAATAGCAAACTCTTTAAGCAACAAAAAGGTACTTCTTGTTCTTGATGATGTAAGTGACATAAGCCAATTGGAGAATTTAACTGGAAAGCGAGAATGGTTTGGTCCAGGAAGCAGACTAATAATCACAACTAGAGATAAGCACCTGCTAAAGACATATGGAGTGGATGTAACTTATAAGGCCAGAGGCTTAGCCCAAAATGAAGCCCTTCAGCTCTTTTGTTTGAAAGCATTTAAACAAGATCAACCTAAAAAAGAGTATTTGAATTTGTGCAAAGGAGTGGTTGAATATGCAAGAGGCCTTCCATTGGCACTTGAGGTATTGGGTTCCCATCTTTATGGAAGAACCTTTGAGGTTTGGCATAGTGCTTTAGAACAAATAAGAAGCTTTCCACACTCCAAAATCCAAGATACACTGAAAATAAGTTATGACAGTTTGGAACTTCTGGAGAAAAAAATGTTCCTAGATATTGCATGTTTCTTTGTAGGAATGGACATAGATGAAGTGATGAATATCTTGGAAAATTGTGGTGATCATCCCAGAATTGGAATTGACATTTTAACTGAAAGATCTTTGGTAACCCTTGATAGGGTGAGCAATAAGTTGGGGATGCATGATTTGCTACAAGAAATGGGTAGGAATATTGTATATCAAGAATCTCCAAATGACCCAGGGAAACGTAGTAGGTTGTGGTCTCAAAAGGATATTGATTATGTATTGACAAAAAACAAGGTAGGTTCTATTGACAAAAAAACAATGTTGTGGTCTTTAAGTCTCTGTTTCATCCCATGTCCCTAATTAAGTTATTTTCCATTTTGTTTTCTAGGGAACTGATGAAATTCGAGGCATTGTTCTGAACTTAGTTCAACCGTATGATTGTGAAGCACGCTGGAACACAGAATCCTTCTCCAAGATAAGTCAGCTAAGGTTTCTCAAGTTATGTGATGTGCAGCTTCCTCGTGGCCTCAGCTGCCTCCCGAGTGCACTAAACGTTGTACATTGGAGAGGATGTCCTCTGAAAACCCTGCCACTTAGTAATCAACTTGATGAAGTTGTTGACCTCAAATTGCCTCACAGCAGAATAGAACAACTTTGGCATGGGACAAAGGTAAAGACCATTTGTCAAGAGTTCTTTGTAAATGAATAAGTCAGAGAACTAATATAATCTTTTGTTTGCACTATTAATTTTTAACAGCTTCTAGACAAGCTAAAGTTCATCAATTTGAGCTTCTCAAAGAACCTGAAGCAATCCCCAGACTTTGTTGGGGTTCCAAATCTTGAATCATTGGTTCTTGAAGGTTGCACAAGTTTAACTGAGGTTCATCCATCCCTTGTACGCCACAAGAAACTTGTTAGTTTGAATTTAAAAGACTGTAAAAAGCTCAAAAGTCTTCCAAGTAAAATGGAGACGAGTTCCTTGAATGATTTAAATCTTTCTGGTTGTTCTCAATTTAAATGTCTTCCAGAGTTTGCTGAAAGCATGGAACATTTGTCAGTGCTTTCTTTAGAGGGGACTGCTATAACAAAGCTACCCACATCACTGGGATGTCTAACTGGCCTTTCTCATTTGGATATGAAGAATTGCAAGAATCTTGTTTGCATTCCAGATACCATTCATAAATTAAGATCTCTCATAGTTCTGAATGTTTCTGGCTGCTCAAAACTTAGTAGTTTGCCAGAGGGCTTAAAGGAAATCAAGTGCTTAGAGGAACTTAATGCAAGTGAAACTGCTATTCAAGAGCTACCTTCATTTGTATTTTATCTTGAAAACCTCAATGATATCTCATTTGCTGGGTGCAAAGGGCCTGTATCAAAATCGGCAAATGGATTTTTTCTCCCCTTTAAGTGGCTGTTTGGGAATCATCAAACTTCTATTGGATTTAGATTACCACCTTCAGCACTGAGTCTACCCTCTTTGAAGAGAATAAATTTAAGTTATTGCAATCTATCTGAAGAGTCATTCCCAGATGATTTTTATTGCTTATCTTCATTGGTGATTCTAGATCTCACTGGCAACAATTTTGTTAGCTTACCAAGTAGCATTTCCAAACTGGCAAGGCTTGAGCGTCTTATCTTAAACTACTGCAAAAAGCTTCAAAGGTTGCCAGAGCTTCCATCAAACATGCGAGGATTGGATGCAAGCAATTGCACTTCATTTGAGATTTCCAAATTCAATCCATCCAAACCATGTAGTCTTTTTGCATCACCTGCAAAATGGCATTTACCAAGACAGCTGAAAGGCGTTTTGGAGGTTTGCACCTTGGTTTTATCCACTTTCTAAAACTGTGTGTGTAACATATGATCATCCATTCTTGTTGCTTATTCAAAATTAATTATGTGTGTTACTAACATGCAGAAACTGCGTCTTCCCAGAGAAAGATTTGACATGCTTATCAGAGGGAGTGAAATTCCACCATGGTTTGCCCCTAATAAATGTGTTTCATTTGCAAAAATATCAGTCCCTCATAATTGCCCTATAAATGAATGGGTGGGATTTGCTTTGTGTTTCCTCTTAGTAAGTTATGTTGTCCCTCCTGATGTGTGCCATCATGAAGTTGATTGCTATTTCTTTGGACCTCATGGTAAGGTTTGTATCAGCTCCAGGTGTTTACCGCCCATGGAGCCATGCGATCCTCACCTTTATATTATCTATCTGTCCTTTGATGAATTGCGTGACATAATTTGTAAAGGCGGTGACTGCAGGGAAATTGAATTTGTACTGAAAACGTATTGTTGTCATTCACTTCAAATAGAGAGGTGTGGGAGTCGTTTGGTATGTAAACAAGATGTTGAAGATATTTATGGAAATGGTTTGTAGGTTTTATCCTAATTCATGTAGTTCTGATACAGATGGTGCTTGAAAATAGTTTGATTACTTGAAATCAAGATCTCAGATAAATCAGTTGCAATTATGTGTCTTGTGATTTCTATAGAAACTTCTCATTCTTCGTATTTGTAGTTTGATGCAACAGCAAGTCTCAATTACAGATAAAATTTCAATGAAACAGTAACTTCAAACAATAAACTAGAATTGGGAACAAAGTTTGGGTAACTGAAATTTATTTCTGCAATCAACGTCTCAGAATTCAACAATTCAAAGTATAACCAGCAACACAATGAAATTCAAATGTCTATTAACCGCAAAATTATGATTTGCTCCTCTTCAATGCCATACCTGCATTGAAGCATAGAAGGTTGGTGATTGTGAGTAATAGAGTGAGATTGAGAAAGGAAATAGGAAGGTCACGGGAAAATTTAGAGAGAATAATCAGAGGAGAGGATTTTCATACTGCATAATCCCCTCTTAGAGGTGTCAATTCGGTCCAGCCTACAGGGTTAGGCCCTGACCCATGTGGGCTAGGGCCAAAAAAGCCCACATTGAAAAAAAGCCCCCAACAAAGAAGTCCACAGGGTCAAAAACCCTACAAAAGCCCTGTGGGCCAGGGCCAACCCATGGGCTTTCATCTTCCACATGAAAAATATATTACTATTTGTGGGACAGGTCCAACGAACCGGACAAGCACGACGACCCAAATAGGTCGAACGACCCGGACCTAATCGATGACCTCGAATAGAACGACAACTCGAATGGGCCCGATGATCCAAAAAGGCCCAACAAACCGAACGAGCCCAACGACCCAGACAGGCCCGATGACATGGATGGGCCCGACGAACTGGACAGGCGCTATGACCCAAACAAGCTCGACGACCCGAACAGGCCCGACGACCCATATGGATCTGATGACCCGGATGGGTCCTACAACCCAGACAGGCCCTATGACCCAGATGGGCCCGACGACACGGATAGGCCCGACAACCCAGACGAGCCCGACAACCCAGGCGAGCCCGTCAAGGCCGATGGGCCCGACGACCAAGACTGGCCATACGACCTAGACGGGCCGAACCACCCAGACAAGCCCAACGATCTGAACGGGCCCGACGACCCAGATGGGCCAGACGATCCGAACGTGCCCAATGATCCAGACAGGCCCAACGACCTCAATGTGCCTGACGACCCGTATGGACCCGATGACCTGGACGGGCCCTACGACCCAGACAGGCCCGATGACCCAAACGGGTCTGACGACACGTACGAGCCCGACAACCCGGACATGCATGACGACTTGGACGAGCCCGACAACCCGGACGGGCCCGACAACCCGGACGGGCCCGACAACCCGGATTAGCCCAATGACCCGAACGGGCTCGACGACCCGGACGGATTGACGACCCAGACGGGCCGGACGACCCGGACGGGCCGGACGACCCGGACGGGCCAACCAACCCAGACGGGCGCGATGACTTGGACGAGCCCGATGACAAAGACGAGCTTGACGACCCGAACGAGTCCAACGGCTCGGATGGGCCCGACGACCCGAACGGGCCCGAAGACCAAAAAGGGCCCAATGACACGGATGGGTCTGACGACCTAATGACTCGAACGAGTCGGACAACTTGGATGGGCCCGGTGACCCGGACGGGCCCGACTACATGGACGAGTCTAATCTGGTCGTTTGACCTGTCTGGATCATCGGGCCCATCCGGATGGTCGTGCTCGTCCAGGTCGTTGATCCATTCCGGGTCGTCGGGTTCGTTCGGGTCGTTGGGCTTGTCTGCATCATCAGGCTCGTCGGGGTCATTGGGCCCGTTCGGATCGTCAGACTTGTCTGGGTTGTGGGGCCTGTCCGGGTCGTCGGGCTCATCCGGGTCGTAGGGCTCATCCGGGTTGTCGGGCCCGTCCGAGTTGTCATGCTCGTCCAGGTCGTCGTGCCCTTCCGGGTCGTCAGGTCCGTACGTGTCTTCGAGCTCGTATAGGTTGTCGGGCCTATCTGGGTCATAGGGCCCGTCCGGGTCGTCGGGTTCATACGGGTCGTCGGGTCCATACGGGTCGTCGAGCCCGTTCGGGTCGTCGAGCCCGTTCGGGTCGTTGGGCCTGTCTGGATCATTGAGCCCGTTCAGATCGTGAGGCTCGTCAGGTTCGTCGAGCCTGTTCGGATCGTTGGGCCCGTCCGGGTGGTTAGGCTCGTCCGGGTCGTCGAGCCCGTCTAGGTCGTATGGTCCATCTGGGTCGTCGGGCCCGTCTGTTTCGTCGGGCTCATTTGGTTTGTCGGGCCTATCTGGGTCTTAGGACCCGTCCAGGTCGTCGGGTCCATACGGGTCATCGGGCTCGTCTAGGTCATCGTGCTCGTCAGGGTCGTTGGGCCTGTTCGGGTTGTCAGGCCTGTATGGATCATCGGGCCCGTTCGGGTTGTTGGGCCCGTTTGAGTCGTCAGGCTCATTAGGACTGTGGGCTCATCTGGGGCCTTGAGCTTTTTTTTTGGCCAGGCTTTATGAAGAGTGGGCCAGGGCTGGCCCATGGGCTAGGGGCCAAATTAATACCTCTACCCCTCTACACGTAGTACTTCCATTTTGTATTCTCTTTCTGGGCTCTGTCACTTTTGCGCACGTCCTTCCCCATTTCATTTGTTGACACGTGGCCATTACGAATAACAACTTCATTCTCTTTATTTTTGCTAGCCTCATTGTTTGTTACATTACTACCCCCTATAAAAGCAACCTTGTCCTCAAGGTTGAAGTGTGGGTAAGCTCTTTTCATTTCCTTAGTTTGCTCCCACGAATTATCTTGCTCTAAGGCAGAATCCCATTGGACCAACACTTCAGAAACCAGTTTTCCATTTTTAGTTACCATTCGAGTGTCTAGTATTTTATGGGGCCTCATCACTAGACCAAATTCATTCGTTGTCAACAGTAAAGGAAAGTATGGTTGACTATGATCCCCCCGAAATGGTTTTAGCAACGAGACATGAAACACAAGATATATTTTAGCAGATTCTGGTAGTAGAAGTTTATATGCCACAGTGCCAATCTTTTCAATAATTTCAAATGGTCCAAAATACCTCAAGCTCAACTTCTGATTCTTCCTTAAAACTATTGAATGTTGTCTATAGGGTTGTAATTTAACCAAGACCTTGTCCCCCACCTGCAACTTTACATCTCGTCGACGTTTATCAACCTAATTTTGTGACTGGTGCAACTTTGCTTTAAGCTTAATTAAAAGCTCATCTACCGCTTGTAAAGACTCTCTGAGGTCGGTTGCATCATTAGTGTTATATTCATACCTCAATATAGCGGGTGGTGATTTTCAGTAAACTATCTAATACGGGGCATTGCGATACTTTGATGAAAGGAGAAGTTGTACCAAAATTGAGACCATGGTAACATATCCACCCAATTTTTAGGATACTAAAAGACGAAACACCTTAAATACATTTTCAGTGTTTTGTTTAAATTTTCTATTTGACCATCTGATTGTGGGTGATAAGCAGATGACATGGCTAAATTGGTACCTTGAGCTTTGAATAATTGCTTCCAAAAGTTACTAATAAACACCCGGACCTGATCCAAGACAATCGTTTTTGGAAACCCATATAATTTGACAATGGTCTGAATAAATGCCTCTGCAACAACCTTACTATTAACGCTAGGTTTCAGTGGTATAAAATGGGCAAATTTAGAAAGCTACAGTTGGGATATTTTCCTTGCCAAGGGAATATCGAATTGTAAAATCATACCCCAAAAATTTGGGAAGCCATTGCTACTGCTCCGGCGTTTGAAAGCTTTTGGTCCAACAACTCCTTAAGGCTTTTCTGATCGGTTTTAATAATGAATTTGTGGCCCTACAAGTAGTGTCGAAACTTAGCCAAGGATTCAGAGAGAATAAAATTCTCTAACATATGCGGATTGCCTTTGCATCTTTGCTGATAATTTCTTAGAAAAATAAGCAATGGGAACGTGGGATCTTGTCCGATTACCATCTGGGAAATCTGTCGTTGGTTGTAGGTGGGTCTATGCTATCATAGTTGGTCCTGCTAGTACTGTTGACCGTCTCAAAGCTCGCCTTGTTGCCAAAGGTTACACACATATCTTTGGTTTGGATTATGGTGATACCTTTTCTCCAGTGGCCAAGATGGCCTCTGTTCGCTTATTCATTGCCATGACTGCTCTTCGACAATGGCTTCTTCACCAACTTGATGTCAAAAATGCATTCCTAAATGGCGATTTGAATGAAGAAATTTATATGGAGCAACCTCCGGGTTTTGTTGCTCAAGGGGAGTCTTCTGGATTGGTATGTCCTCTTCACAAATTTTTATATGGCCTAAAGCAATCTCCTCGGGCCTAGTTTGGAAAATTCATTAGTGTTGTTCAATAATTTGGCATGTCTCACAGTGAAGTGGATCATTCAATTTATTATCGTCACTCTAGTGCTGGATGTATCTACTTAATAGTATATGTTGATGACATTGTTCTCACATGAAGCGAAAACCTTGGCATCTCCCTCTTAAAGCAACATCTTTGTCGTCATTTTCAGACCAAAGATCTTGGAAAACTCAGGTATTTCTTGAGTATTGAAGTAGCACAATCCAATAGTGGTATTGTCATATCTCAGAGGAAATATGCATTGGATATTTTGGAGAAAACTGGGTTAATGAATTCTAAACCTGTAGAAACACCCATGGATCCTAATATTAAACTTTTACCTAAACAGGGGGAGCATTTCTCAGATCTTGAACAGTATAGACGATTAGTTGGAAAATTGAATTATCTTATTGTTACTCGTCCTGATATTTCCTTTGTTGTTAGCGTGGTGAGTCAATTCCTTAATTTCCCATGTGAAGAACATTGGAATGTAGTCATTCGCATATTAAAGTATATCAAAAGCTCTCCTGGAAAAGGTTTACTATATGATTCCAACCCTGATACAAAAGTTGTATGTTATTCAGATGCTGATTAGGCAGGATCTCCTTCCGACAGAAGATCTACTTTCGGATATTGTGTCTCGATTGATGGTAATTTGATCTCTTGGAAGAGTAAGAAACAAAGTGTTGTGGCAAGATCTACTGTAGAAGCAGAATAAAGAGTTATCACTTTAGCCACTTGTGAACTTGTTTGGCTTAAGCAATTGCTTCAAGAATTGCAATTTGGAGATGTCACTCAAATGACACTCATATGTGACAATCAGGCTGCTCTTCACATTACTTCTAATCCTGTCTTTCATGAGATGACCAAACACATTGAAATTGACTGTCACTTCATTCGAGAAAAAATCCTATCCGAGGACATCAAGATCGAGTTTGTCAACTTAAGTGATCAGTTAACAGATATTTTCACTAAGTCTCTTCGAGGATCTAGAATTGATTATCTTTGTAATAAACTTGGTACATACGATTTGTATACACCAGCTTAAGGGGGAGTGTTAGATGATATAGTATTTTGTTTAGTAGTTGGGCTCAACCCATTATGTATTTCTTGGCTTGGCCCATTATCATTATAAATAAACTATCCTTGGTGTAGGGTTTACACAAGGTAGATTAATCCCAAAACCTCTTTTTTCATCTTATTTTACACCCACCATCACGTTAAAACTTGGGCATGTCTCCATTGAAATGTTCAAAAATTGTGCCACTCTTGATTGCAAAAAATTGTCTGAGCTTCCACCATCAATCAACACTTTAATTGGCATGGTACCAACATGCACCACAAATTTAATTGTTCCCACTCCTAAGTCTCCTTTTAAAGCATTAAGAGACAAATGGTGATCATTTGTGCCTGCGACTTCAGAACCATTGGGTTGTACTTCTGCCATCACCACGGGGTCACCAATTTCTCTTCCACTAATTGTAAGAAATATAATTGGAGGTTGGGGCATTTGTGATTAAATGAGAATTTTTCATCACAAAAATAACATAAGCCTTTTTCACGTTTGAGTTGCATTTCTGTTGGGCTGATGCATTTAACATTAGGAGTTTTGAAAGGTGGTCCTGAAGGATTAGGTAATAATGATGGTAACATAGACTTTGTGGTAGGACTGGTGCTTGGAGGAGCCTTGTTAACCGCTGCAACACTAAAAGAGGTAACAAAAGAAGGGTAAGTATCTCGAGAAGTATGCGTCACAGGAGATGATTTATTTGGCTGATACTTATCTTCATAAAGCTTAGCCAAAGCCACTGCGCGCAATAATGTCAGTAGGGATAATGCCATCACATCCCTTTTAATATCCACCTTCAAACCACTGATGAAACAATTCAAAATGGCAGCCTCTCCTAATCCTTCGGATCTTTTAGCCAATGACATGAACTTCAAATAATATTCTGATACTGAACCTTGTTGATGCAACTTAAACAACTCTGACATGGAACAGTCAAAGGGAGAAGGCCCGAAGTGAGACTTTAAAGCTCGTGTAAGTGTTTCCCAAGTAGTCACGACATCTATTTTTTGGAGCATTTGAAACCAAGGAACCACATCCTTCTCAAAATGCATTGAGGCAATTTCAACACGATCAACATCGTGGGTGTTGTGATAATTGAAAAATTTGTCAGCTTTGACTATCCATTGTAGCACGGACGAAGTTCCATCGAAATGGGGAAACCCCAAAAAAATGTCTCTGCTTGGTGAAATTGTTGTAATTGGAGAAACCCTCATCGTGGATCCCGAGTTCGCTGTACTTCCATGATTGTGCGCAGAACTCAATAACAATTGTTGCAAAGCTACTTTAATTTCTTCCATCGTCGATTCTTGTGCCCGAGTCTTCGCCTCCATTGATTTTGGAAGTTGGTCCACCATTACCGCTAAATGACAAATATCCTCCGCATCGGTACGAATTTCGGCCGGCATATCCTTCATTCTTGTGTTTTCCGCCAATGAAAGCACTAAATGCAACAGCCAATCTTAATCACAGATAAAATTTCAATGAAACAGTAACTTCAAACAATAAACCAGAATTGGGAATAGAGTTAGGGTAACTCTGAAATTTATTTCTGCAATCAACGTCTCAGAATTCAACAATTCAAAGTATAACTAGCAACACAATGAAATTCAAATGTCTATTAACCACAAAATTATGATTCGCTCCTCTTCAATGCCATACCTGCATTGAAGCATAGAAGGTTGGTGATTGTGAGTAATAGAATCAGATTGAGAAAGGACATAGGAAGGTCAGGGGAAAGTTTAGAGAGAATAATCAGAGGAGAGGATTTTCATACCGCATAATCCCCTCTACACGTAGTCCTTCCATTTTGTATTCTCTTTCTGGGTTCTATCACTTTTGTGCACGTCCTTTCCCTTTTCATTTGTTGACACGCGGCCATTACGAATAACAACTTCATTCTCTTTATTTCTGCTAGCCTCATTGTCTGTTACATTTGAACTCAACTTTTGTATGTTTTGTTGCAATGATCCACACTAATGAGGAATCAAGATATTAAAGGAAACTCCTTTCTTGAAATTGTTACTCATAGGAAGGCTTTAGCACGATATTTAGAGTTTCTGATATAGTTAGTGTTTCACAATTAGTATCGTTTTATCTATTGAAGGGATTGGTTAATGAGATGGTGTGATTTATTCAGTAACTTTTCATGTAATTACACGTGTCTTGATATTTGAATAGAAATTTCCCGTTATCCATATTTGTAGTTTGAACTCAGCTTTTGCATGTTTTGTGAATATGATCCACACTATTGAGGATCAAATATTATAATCTTGCTCATACGAAGGCGAAATTATTATTGACAACAGTTTTCACTCATTCAAAATATAAAACAACAGAATTAACAACTCCTTCAAGCTACTTCCAGAGATTGGTCACTCATTTTTACACCCCTTATAACAGTATGAGTAAAATCACCAGCTAAAGCTAATAGACTCAAAATGCAGATTCTCGGCTAAACCAGATGAGGAGCAAATGGCTGCAACCTCATGCCTCATTGTTTTGGGTCCTGAAGCAAGAACTCCCACACTTGACCCTTTGTGTTCAAATAGGATCCCTGTAAAAAGAAAAAAAACAAACTGAGTGATTTCAAATCCATTCATGATTCCCTAAGACACAATTAAAGAAGTTGGAGGTGACTTACTTCTTAGGTCAGGTCTTACACCATAATGCACATTGGTGGCGTGAATAAGTGACTGATATGGAAGACTTTCCAGTTCTCTATCTACATTGTAAACCATGGAGTTTGGCGACACTGTTGGTGTAGACCCTTCCATGTTCTGAATCTGCTTTCCTTGTCTAGCATAATATTTCTTGTTCCAAAGAAAAGCAGCAGTACAAACACTTGCTATGGACACACATATTACTAGCATGTTAAGGAATGCATTCAAAGGGTAGGAGAATATTTGATTTGAGTTATGATCAATAGGGAAAATGTAGTAACGGGTAATGATCCCTATTAAGATAAGGAAAATGACGAAGGAGGATGAAATTATAGCACCAAGCCAGAGCCAACTGTTTGGACCTAATGTCGCGTGCACTGGTTCATCAGATGGATTTGGCTTGAACCATCTGATTTGAGGGTGAATAGGGTCATCTGCTTTAGGCTCCTTGTCCCTTGTGATGTAGGCCTCAATTTGCAATTCCAAATTAGAAATATCAGAAGGGGTGCCATTTATTGGGAGGATCAACTCTAGCATTGACAGAGAAGAAGAGTTCTTGAAGGCACAAATTAGGAAGACTTTCGGGGTTTTGCATTTGAATGCAGTGTTCAGATATATTAGCTCCCGAATGATGGATATAAAAGGTGTGATGCCACTTCCTCCACTCACCATCACAAGACTGTCATGCCTGATGGAGAAAAAACAAAAATTTATTATTACGTGAAAGTCAAAGAACTCATCTCTGATATAGCATTAGGTTTGAAGTTGTGTTTTGGTTCTAGGACACAAACCGTAGATAGTTGGTTGAAGCAGGTCCATAAGGACCTTCGACAGACACAGAAAGGTGATCTATGGTGGAAGGAGTTGAAAGCAACTGGTATAGCTTCTTGGTCCAAGGTCCTTCACTTTTAATAACAACACTTAGCTTGTCTCCCTCCAAATTACTATTAGAAGTAACAGTAAATGGATGCCACTGCAGCTTGGATATGCTTGGTACATTTATGAACATCACACTTGTGGGGTTATAAGTTAATTCTGCAAAAAAAAAAAACATGTTACATTAAAAGTCTCAATAAATTAGAGGTGTGTTGAAGATACTGAGCTAGGATCATCATGTTAGTTACCATGGCCCTTGGAGAAGTTGAGTTCTACAGCTTCACAAGGCAAAACCCGAGCAGAAACCAGACGAACTTGGCGTCTTGATTGCAGAAACCTTAAGTAACGATCAACCATGAAGAGGTAGAAACCAGGGAGCATAATGAAGGTATAGGAAATGCCAACATGAAAGACGAAGAAGACTATGAAGAGGATGTAGAGGTGATGAGCGTAATAGAAGAGCTCAAAATATGTTCGCCTGATGCGGGGAATGGTTGCAATCCATAGCAGCAAACCAGAAAGTAAAGATATCTCTCCGGCCACAATTGATATATCGTTTTTCTTCCATTCCAGCATCTGCAACGAGAAAAAGCCATGGCCTCATCATCTTAGTACACACAATACTATAAAACAAAAAACAAAACATTAAATTCAGACATGTGATTAACTAACCGCAGACATGTGATTAATGATTGCCCAATGGATGATGAAGCTGAAACCGTGAGCAGTGAAGAGTAGCATGGCAATATGTCCGAGCCAAATATGGTACTTGATGCAACTCTCAGAAGTGAGGCCAAACAGTGGCAACAAGCTTGAACCACGAGCCACAGGAAAAAACATGAATGCCAGACACATGTTCCCAACAACACCAAGCATTAATCCAGCAGCGTCTAGCTTCTCTTCCCATCTATATCAACAATAACAATCAGAATGCTCAATTTAGTTGTTAGATCCGTCAAATAATCTGGTTAAAATATACCAATATTTGTTAATGCACTTTTATGTATAGAAATCAAAGTCTAATCTATAGTCATAATAAAAGTTTACATTTTCTCGCCATCCTGCGCTGCTGATTCAGGGGTGATTCTTGCAAATTTGTTTCTTAAAGAAATTGCATAGGACCAGACTAGGAGTGCAATGAACATGAGAAAGAATGCAAACTCTGTGCCAGAGACAATGCCGAGAGGGCCTTTTATAAGCACTGGACGCTTCCATAGGGCTACCTCAAGTTTCTTTGAGTTGCTGTTGCTGATGATGCACAAAACATATATGCATGTGAAAAGTCAATTCTCAGAACTACAGGACTAATAATACTTTGAAAAAACTTATTTGACATTTGACGATCATTTAACAAATACAATGTTCTTAACAAAAATTAACTTTTACATATTTAGAAGAAAAAGAAAATGAATAGTAACGAGAAAATGAAAAAATTAACTTTTACATATTTAGAAAAAAGAGAAAATGAATAGTAAGGAGAAAATGAATAGTAACGAGAAATAGTATCAAATGATAATAAAAAAAATTATAATGTCAAAATAATAGTGTCCTAATACTTTCACACCCAACATTTTTTTATACTTATTTAACACCGACTTTCATTATTTTTTCTTTCTTTTTTATTTCCTATACAAATACGAGTTATTGTTTTTATTTTAT
>Ga0209389_1000669_pt1 | contig 21279 bp, 12 predicted proteins | sample CowpearedBW_FD_187526 | JGI IMG/M metagenome (GOLD analysis project Ga0209389, IMG submission 187526) | Root nodule microbial communities of legume samples collected from California, USA - Cow pea red BW (SPAdes) (version 2) | ecosystem: Host-associated > Plants > Roots > Nodule | place: USA...
TTAGTTCATCAAAGATTTTTATAATGATAAGTTGGATAGCTCGTTCAATGATAAGTCGGATAGCTCGTCCAATGATAAGTTGGATAACTCATCCAGTGATAAGTCAGATAGCTCGTCCAGTGGTAAGTCAGATAGCTTGTCCAATGGAAGTCGGACAACTCGTCCAATGATAAGTCGGATAGCTCGTCCAATAGTAAGTCGAATAGCTCGTCTAGTGGTAAGCCGGATAGCTCGACCAAACTGTAAAGACGTTCCTGTACACAGGCAGATGGCCCAGTGATATGGCCCAACAACCGCCGAAAAGGAGGAAACTTGGCGCAGAAAGAATGCGTAAAATAAGTAGTAACTGACAAGCAAATATCCTTGAATTTTAGGAACAATCCCTGGCGAGATTTCAGGAGAGAATAGTGGAGAAGTGGGTAGGTTAATTAGCTATAAATCTGACAGCAAGATAACAATTGCCTGAAAGATTCTATATATACATTAGAGATTAAGGAAAAGAGAGTGAATTTTTTGGGATGAGCAAAAAATAGAGAAGAGAAAGTCGAGAGAGTTCCTTGACGACAATTAATTATCATAGTTCTGATTTTGATATGAAAGAACAAGAGTCATCGTTTAAAAATAAATATAGTAATGAGATTTCTATTTCTCGGACATATAATTTCGTCCGTTATTAATCTGGTATCAGATCACCCAAGTTAAATTACGCCATTATTAACTTTATTTCACGATATCGGTACTACAATGAGGTAGACTCCCTGAGACTAAACAAAAAGCAGAGTATTCTACGGTAAAAGAAAAGGAAAAGTGAACAGAAGCTTACCTGGACTGTGGCAAGTTTGTCCACTTCCAATATTGAGAAGTGCCACCCCATATAATGTGGAGATCTCTGGCGGAAAGCATGAAACACTTCTTCCCACTCCTCTTCTCCAATTGAAAACTCTGCATGAAGAAATTCAGTGACAGGACACAACGCAAGACAACACTGTTTCACTTCCCAGACAATGGATCAAACATTGCGTTGCATACCTTTTTACCCTGATCGATGATTGTGGGGTTGTCGGAAAGAGCGTGATAGAGAGCCTTCTTAGAGGTAGAGGAAGGGATGGAGGAAGAGGGAAGGAAAGAGGAGAGATCGGAAGGGATAAAACGATCCCACACAGTGTCGTATTCAGCAGCAGAAGCAAAGGCCTTGGAAACGAGGGAGAGGTTAAGAACATCTGCAGGAGTGGCAGCGTAGGATAATATCTCTGCGATGCATCCTTCAGGCAACTCTTCCTCCTTCATCCTCTTTCTTTTGGTTGGAGAAATCAACTATGAAGGAAGAAGACTCAAACTTCAACACGAGGTTGCTTATTATCGTTCATTTCCTTCTATCTCAACATCGCCCAAGTCTTCTTCGTCAACTACTGACTCAGCCTTTACATTAACTCTCTCAAACTATAAGCGTGTTCTTTTAGATTTTCTTAAGATGTTTCCTACTACATCCTTTGACGTGTTCCTATCCTCTCTCATTTAAATTTCACACTATTTTTTATGGTTTTTCTTTTTATGAATGACCCTGTATTCTTGAACTATATTTTCAGTTGATGACTTTAAACTTTTATATTTTTGACGGAATAGCATTGAGTTCTTTTAGGTAAAGATAAAATTAAATTTTAAAATGTGAAAGTTAAGAGATTTATTATCACAACAAAATTGAATGTATTAATTATATAAAAAGACTTGGATTTTCAGAAAATTTGAATTTTTGTTATAATAAAAAGTATATTCTTGACAAAATATTATTTTAGAGCGAAAATAAATAGTTATAAAATATAGGATTAAGTTTCTTAATCATCTTTTACATTTTTATATATAGTTTTAGTACAAATATAAATGTAAATACAGGTAAGAAAGATTGTGACTTTTACTTTAAATTTATGTTTAAAAAATTAATTTGTTTATATATAATTTTATTTGAGTTTTTATTTAGCATATTATGTTTATATAAAACAAAGAAAATCATTGTTAATTTATTAAAAAAAAACAAACAAAAGAGTTAAATATGTTTTAAATTCCTTAACTTTCATTTGAAATTGTATTTGATTTGTATCTCAAACTTTGAATAATTTTCATCTTCAAAATTATTAATGATTGAATGTAATCATCGTGACAAAATGACATTAAATATTGGTATAATTACTAATTTGGTCCTTTAATATTTTGGTTTAGTTCAATTTAGTCTTCATATTTTTTTGTTGGTTCAATTTAGTACCCAACTTATTTGAAAGGGTTCAATTTGGTCATTTATGTTAAGTTGGAGTTAATACCGTATCCGTATCGGACACGTGTCAAATCGCGAAATTTTTTAACTTTTTCATTTTTTTTCTTCTAAAAATGTATAATTTGCCACATGTCAGGTTACTGTCATGGCACGTGACAATTTACAATCATGACACATGACAATGGTATAATTTGTTTTCAATTTAGTCCTCTATTAAAATTTTTGGTTCAATTTAGTACTCTAATTATTTAAAACGATCCATTTTTGTCATTTCCAAATTGAGACCAAATTAGTAAATAAGTTTAATTATAACTTATATATACATATTAAAATAATTGTTTTGAATTTATACATCAAATCATTACACCTAAATATTCAAATTATTTTATTTTTTACAAGTGTAAAAAATTATAAAGGTAAAAATATAAAAAATAAAATAATTTGAGTATTTAGGTGAAGTAATTTGATGTATATATTAAACAAAATATTGTAACATGTATATATAAGTTTTAATTAAGTTTATTTACTAATTTGGTCTCAAATTGGAAAGAACAAAATTGGATTGTTTTAAAAAATAAGGGTACTAAATTGAACAAAAAATTTAAAATAGAGGACTAAATTGGAAAAAAAATTTACCATTGCCACGTGTCATGACTGTAAACTGTCACGTGGCAGGATGGTAACCTAACACGTGTCAGATTATAAATTTTTAGAAAAAAAAAATTAAAAAAAAACCTAAAAAAAATTAAAAAATTTCACAGCTTGACACGTGTCCTGTACGAACACGGTGTTAACTCCAACTTAACAGAGATGACCAAATTGAACCCTTTTAAATAATTGAGGTATTAAATTGAACCAACCAAAAATATGAGTACTAAATCGAACTAAAACAAAAAATTAGGAGACCAAAATGAATAATTATATCTTAAAGATTTGTTGATATCACAAATCACGTTGTCGATGTGTGTTCACATGTTGACTTACGTGTTCATGTTTGTGTCCTTTTCTCCTGTTCATTTTTTCTCCTTTCCTCCTTCATCATCTATATCCCCCCTTCACACCCTCCTCCATTGATATGTCGACGTCACCCATTTTTCTCCTAGTGCTCCTCCAACCATTCATCCTAGGAAGTGGTGGAGTGCATTTTCAGTGGCCTTCGATAGATGAAAGCGAGATCCCTTGACCGGAAGACATAGACTCTTCCCATTATAAAAATATGCTTAATTATAAATTGAAATTGGAAGACATAGACTCTTCCCATATAAGAATATGTTTAATTATAAATTGAAATAAATTCATCTATAATTTTGATTTACCAACAAATTTTACGTACAAATATTTAAATTTTAGTTACTAACAATAATGTTCATCACTAATTACAATTTTAATTATTGACAAAATTTTTGTTGGTAAATTAGAATTTTAATTACCAACAAAATTTTTCATCAGTAATGAATTTTGGTAAAATTCGTCGATAAAACTCGTTGGTAACTTATAATTTCGTTTATTGATAGAAAAATATGTCACTAAATTTTATTATTAAAAGGGCGCTAATTTTTGGTTTGGGCTTTGATTATTTCATTATTAAATTTGTCGATAAATATATTGGTAATTGATTTTTTTTAAATCAATTAGTAAATTTGTTGATAATGATTTTTTTTTTCTAAAATTTTTTTGTTAATTAATAATTGAGTTTGTTGAAAATCCATCAGTAAATTCGTCGACAACTTAATTTTTAGACTTAGTCAGTAAATGCATCGATAAATTCGTCAGAGAAATGATTGCCAAATTTTCATCCAAATTCGATGAAATGTGTTTATAAATTAGTTGAAGATGAGTAAAGAAGAAGAGAAGGAGAATGAATAATAAGGATGAGAGGAGGAGTGGCGACATCTCTACAGTGACACAACGACAAAGCAATAATGGAGGCCATGGTGATAGTGATGGAGGAAGAAAGGGAGGAGGAGGTGGAGGAAAAAGAGAGAAAGAACGAGGAGGAACCACCGTCATTAGAAGAGGAGTCATCAAAGGAGGTGGAGAAAGGTGAAGGAGAAGAAGACGAAGAAAAAGAAAAAAAAAAGGTGGAGAAAGAAGAACTAAATCATGATTTTATAATGAATTTTAGTGACAATCACAAATCTTTCCATAATAATTAACGTATAATTATCACCGAGTTTTTTCTATAAATAATTAAAAATAAATAATTACTTATGAATTTGTGGTTTTTGATAATTATTGACAAACTTTTTATCTATTAAAAAAAGTTATCGTTGAATTTTTCTGATGAATTTTGTGTTGATGCTAAAAGTTATGACATATTTTAGTGATTACCGAAAAGTTTTATCTATAAATAATTTCGTTTTTTATAATATCCATATCCTGGAGTCTCTCTTAATAAACCCGATTTTCTTCCTTAAAATACTTTTTTTTTTTCAAAAAATAAATAGAGTAAAAATAACGCATAGATTTTTATATTAATTTGTCTCTTCTACTTAAAACATGTTTTCTTTTTTGTTTTCATTAAATTTCATTAACTCTTAAGTTGTGTTCTTTTGGGTGAATGTACTATTCATGAGAAATGGGAAGAGATGATTAGGATGTGAGTAGTATGTTCTTTTGGAGGTGATACAAGGTGATGGGAGGAGATGATTAGAAGGATTGACTGAAAATTTAATCTCACCATCTATAGTGAGATGGGAGGGTGACACAATTGGATTTACCAAATGACCCTTCATTATTTAATTTTGGTTACATGTGATCTAACGGTTAAAATCAATACACGTGGTTTTAGTTCACTTTCTTAATTCTATGTTAACGATAATAATTTATTATGGTTATAATAAAAAATTATTACTTCTAAACTTACTATTAACAAGAAAAAAAGTTTCCATATAAATTAATTATTTTTCACCTTATATATTATATTTATTTTTATATAAAATATATTGTATCATTCATTTTTTATAAATATTTTTTATATAATTTTAAGCATTCAATAAAATTTATAAAATAATTTTAAATTATTTATATATAATTTTATATTACCTATAACAATAGGGACATTTTGGTAACCTAACTCTTTTTTTTCTATTAAAAGTTATTTTTAATATATCACATCAGTGAATTCAGTCACAAACTTCACTCTCTAATTTATTATAGAATTATCTCTGAATCACTTAAAAGAAACAACACCAACTTCACCCACAAATCCTTACTATCTTTTCTTCTCCCTCTCCATCTAATCATTCCTTTCAAAAGAACATAGCCTTAGACATGTACAAATATTTTCTCACAATAATCGATGAGTTATTGTAGGCATAGAATATTAAGGACTTATTATTGTTGACTAATAGATTTCACAAATTTATAAACTTTAAGAATCAAAGTCTGTGTATAGTGGTGGATAGATAGGGGTTACGAATATTTTTTCCCCCATATTATTATTGCCAAATTTTGAGTAATTAGCATAACCTTTCATTCACCAACTGCTGTAATTGTTAATTAACTCTTTTCATATCTTAATTAAAGAAAACCTACGAATATAGTCAACCAGATAAAAATTAATAGATTAAATAACCAAATATTTTTATTACAAAAGTTAATAACAAAAAAATAAGAATGATACTTTTTTATCTTATGCAATTAATAAAGAAATGCGATATATAATATTAGATCAAAACCATTTTCTTACGAGAATGCAAATTAGTTTACCACGATGAATTTCATTTCATGATAAAATTATCAAAGAGACAAAACTAAATTTGTAAGAAATTCTGTTCTTCTTTTACTAAAAGGAGAACAGACTGTTTTATGAAAGAGAAGAGAAAAAGACAACTATTTTTAGCCTCTTTGAATGGTTGAAATGAACCACGTAAAAAAAAACATATATAGTAGTTGACGTTAACCATATACCTCTGACGAAAAACGATAACCATACGTATGTTTCTATGTAAAATGGAGAAAAGTCAAAATATGACCTTAAATAACCAAATGAAAACAAAGGAAACGGTTATCATTAACTGATTTTATCCTAAAAAAACCTGAAACTTGATTTCCACATATTTTGGAATCCATCTAAAACGACACCTCGTGTTCAAGTCCCCTCAAATCACCCACTTTTTCCTCATTGCAGGAGATTAACCTTGTCGTTTATGCATAGTTTCACCATCCTTTCTTCCTCCTCTGGTCATCTCTTCAGCTTTCTTGTAGTTTCTGCTTCTTTCACAGGACAAGGGTCCTTCAATGTCATTTGGGGGGCCCTCGTTCTTTAGTTTTGCAACTTTCTATTCATTGATTCAACCTATAGTTCAGTGAGAGAGATATTTTTGTCATCGTTTCTGCGTCAAAGTAAATTTGTTGAGAAGTTTTTGTCAAATCTTCCACCATAATTTCTTCCAGATTCGTTATTTGGTATACACACTGTGAAAGGTTATAAGCATGAATTGCTTCCCTTGTTGTGCACCTAAGAAAAGCCTGAGCAAGAGGGAACATGATGCTCCAGCACCAGCACCGGAACCTGAAGCAGCAGCAGCAGCAGGAGGAGCACCAGCAGCAGCACCAGCACCAGCACCAGCACCAGGTAAGATGGATCGATTTGATAATTAACCAAAGATGAGGTTAGTTTATAAATGATAATAAGAATGACTAAGGGTGACAGAATATAATAGAAGCTTGGCATGAATGAAAAATTGAATATGGTAGAGGTTTTATTCGCGACTTAAAACATTGTGGTACGTGTTCCATTGGCATGCAGAAATAAAGAAACAAAAATCAGATGATCAAATCTCAGTTGATCCTGAAAATATTAAGGTAAGGGCTTTCACGTTCCGTGAGCTAGCAACAGCAACAAAGAATTTCCGACAGGATTGTCTGTTGGATGAAGGAATTTTCGGGAGAGTATACAAAGGAGTAATTCCTGCCACCGGCCAGGTAATATATAAGTCTTTGAATTCTTTCTTTTTCTTTGAAGTGCGAAAAGAAATTCTCAATAATCTCTGATTTCCTTTTTGTTTTCTCTGGATCCATCTCTCCAGCTTGTGGCCGTGAAGCAACTCGATCGAAATGGGATCGGTAAGGAATTTCTGGGTGATGTTTCTGATCTAAGTCTGATGCAGCATGAGAATCTGGTAAATCTCATTGGTTATTGTGCCGATGGTGATCAACGTCTTTTGGTTTACGAGTTGTTTTCTGGGCGCACTCTTGAAAGCCGTCTTTTTGGTAATTAATTACCCTTTTCATTCTTTCCTCAATATCTTTCATTTCATCAGATTTTTTATGCATGTTGGTTTTCTGAGTTAGAAGCTTCAAAATCTAAAACATAGAGAGCACTTTGTGTTGTGTGGCAGAGAACAAAGAGGATGAAGGACCACTAAGCTGGTTTGACAGAATGAAAATAGTTGCGGGTGCTTCTAAAGGGCTAGAGTACCTACACGAGAGTGCAGACCCTCCAATTATATTCAAGGATTTGAAAGCATCGAGCATCTTGGTGGACAATGATTTCAAAGCCAAAGTCCGTGATGTTGGAATGGCCAAGCTTTTTGGTGCAGACAAGATGAACAACGGACCTCCAAGACTCATGGGCAACAATGGTTACTGCGCTCCGGAGTATGTAAGAGCAGGTCAAATCAGCAAGAAATCAGACGTCTACAGTTTCGGAGTTATCTTGCTGGAGCTCATTACCGGACGAAGAGCCATAGACACTACCAGACCAAATGAAGAGCAAAATCTAGTTGCATGGGTAACATGTTTTAACACTCTCCTATGCTGTTTATCAGAATGAGGTTTCGTGTAATACAAGGATAAGGATGTCTGATATATATGTGATTGTGCAGGCAACACCCTTGTTCAGGGACCCGAAGAGATATCCAGATATGGCGGATCCGGTTCTTAAAAGGAATTTCCCAGATAAAGATCTGAATCAAGTTGTTGCAATAGCATCCATGTGCTTACAGGAGGAAGCAGAAGCTCGACCTTTTATCAGTGACGTTGTAACTGCTCTCAGTTTTCTTTCCGCTGCTCCTGTTGCTGCGCCAGCACCACCCAGTGCTAGTGAAAGCGAAACTGGATCAGTATCCAGAAAGGGGAGCCGTAGATCATCAGTAGATGGTGACGGGCAACTTCCGCCGGCGGTTTCCTCTAAAAACAGTCGCAAAGGCAGCAAAAAATCTTCACTGAAACTGTTAAGCCAGAAGCTAAGCCAAAAATCCTCTGGTGAAGATTCTGGGCGGAAGAGCGGGAAAAAGTCCCACAAAGATCCAAGCCAGAAGAAGAGCAGCAGAAAATCTTCCCTGAGAGGTTTAAGCCACAAGAGCAGTAAAAAATCGTCTAGCAGAAAGAGTAGCAAAGACTCGGAGGATGGAAGCGTTTCCTCAAGCTGCCGTAGCAGCAGTGTGGCATCAGATGATGAAAGGTCCATGTCAGCTCGTAGCAGCATGAGGCTGTCACAAGGGAGTGATCACTCTGACTCAAACAACAGCAGCAGAAGGACAGAGGATGCCGACCATAACTTGCTAGATCGTACAAGCACCATGGAATCTGATGTGGGAAGTGGTCACCCTTTTGACCAAAATAGCAGCAGTGGATCAAGCGTTTACTCTCGATAAATAAATTATCAACCTTGGTACCTCTTGTGATGATCATCACCAGGGACAGCCATCCATGCTTGTTCTTTAATACCTTGATTTCTAATTTTGTGCCGCAGTCTGGTTGTTGCTAACACAACCGTTCGTTTGAGCTATATATACAACATAATATGTGGGTTCTTTGATTTTTAACACTCATTCTTCAAAATCAAGCATCCTTAATATTTGTCTGTTGTTCACTAGGCCTATATCTATTGTTTCCACAACTAGATATATAGTAGAGATATCCTGAATTTCACTTGGGCAGCTGTTGCTTGCTGCTATTCCAAGTGAGATTCCAGCTTGTTTTATATCTAAATAAACTGAAGGGAATGTGTTCATCGTGTTATACCGAAGGGAATGTGTTCATCGTGTTACAGAAGACAGTAAAAAATATGTGGGAATGGATTTTTCTTTCTTTGGCTTTGGTCCCTCGTTGTTGCCAAAATGCGAATAAAGGAACCATGTTTCCTACCAAAAACAAACACTGGTCCTTCCTGTAGTTTTGAGGATTCTAGGAAGGAATTTGGCTGTGTTCGTACTCTACTTTATAAAACTATCAATTTTATAAAATAATTTTAATTAAAATTAAGTAAAACAATCCTGTTTTGGAGTCTTTACTTAAAACAATGAAGGAACCAATTAATCTAATAGCTTTTACTTCACTGTGCACATTTTTTTCCCTTTCAATGAATAAGAACACCTCCCACATGGCGTTTGACTGAAGTAATTTTATCAAGCATTAGAGGTGTAAATGTTTTAGCAAGTTTTGGCGTTTAAGTGTGCTTTGGTTATATTATTTACAATCTCTTGTTTAATAACTTTTAAGGTTGCAAATTGTGAAACAAGAGTTGCTGAGTTATGAGATGAAACAAATGGTAAGATCCACTTTAGAGAAACAAATGTATAAAGTAAAATAGAGAAGAAAAAACCTTGCTTTGTTCCAAGAATTGAAAGGTACAACAGAAGGGGTAATGGACATGACGAAGCCGTGTTAAAGGATGAGATGGGTCATTCCCTGAATGAAATCATATCAATGGTGTGTCTTGGGTCCCATTGAAAAAGTTTGGCAACTTTTATTATTATTTGGGAGATAAACTGATAAACACATAGATGGCAAAGGCAAATTTAAGTGCAATAAGTGAGGAGAAGACAGAGTGAACAGTGACAGTTTGGCAGCAACAATAAACATTCAAAATCGAAGCTTTTTCAGATTGGTCATACTTGTGCACAGTAAGACACACCCACTTTTCTGCTGCACTTGGTCTTTCACTAAATGCCTGGTTTTTCTGGCCATTAGGTAGGAATGGGAAAAGGAATAAGAAGGCGATGGAGGGTCCCTTTCCCATACCTGTGTACTTTGCTGCTTCTCATTCAATTGGCCCCTTCACTCAACATCACTTTGCAGAACCAAAAGCAACTACCATACCATACCATTACAACAACAACAACCATCTTCTTACTATTATTAATATTATTATTATTATTAATATTCTCTGTGTTGAAACTGATTCGTGGTAGAAAAAAAAAATGGTCTGTGACGGCAGTGCCCTGGGCAGGTCCTTTATTACATAGACATGGTTTATGGTCACTACTCTGGCACCCTCAAACTGCACCCTTCATTCTCTGTCATAATCATAAATTCAACCGTGTAAAAAGGCTTTTACCATTATTCCACTCCTTCCCTTCACCCCTCGCTTTTCAGACACCAACCTCTGTCTGAGGTTTATTAGGAAACCCTCCCTCCCCACTTTATCAAAACCTTTTTGCTCTCAACTTTCTTTCTGCCTTTGGTTTTGGTTTCACACACCTCCACAAAATGGATGTAAGCTTCTTTGGTACCCTTCCTTTTTAGTCACTACTCATCGTTATAACTAATCATTGCTTCTTCATGGTGATAGGAATGGAAGGAAGACGCACACATTCCAGAGTTTGGGAACTGGGATTTAACCAATGACTTCCCAATCACTCGCTACTTCGAGTGTACAACACAGCCCCGTCTGCTTCGTTACACCTCTTCCTCCGCTGAAACTCGTCTCCACCACAAACCTCCTCTCCCCCTCCGAAATCATACCAAACAGGTTTCCTTAATTACCTCCTCAACTTCATGCATGATATGGCCAAACCATGAAATGAAACCGTTTTTTGAGGATGTTGGAGTTGACTTAATTTGTGACTGTGGTGCAGGATACGAGGAACAAGGGAAAGAGGAGCCCGCATGGGAATGCTAACAAAGGAAAAGTGTACGTAGTGAAGGAACAAGCAAGGAAGACTGATAGAAGAAGGAAGCATATGCAGGTGCAACAAGACGACACCGTTCCGCGAACTCCCAAACCCGTTGACGAAGATCTCTATAAGATCCCTCCCGAACTCCTCCACACTTCCAACAAACGGGTGTCTCATCAAACTCTCTTTTTTCTTATTAATGTTAATGCCATGTTTGTGTTGCATATATATAAATATATATCAGTACTTATTCTGTATACTAAACTTTTCTTGACTTTATTTATCATGGTTTTGCAGAAGAAAATTATGGGGTTCATTTCCAAGTGTTTTGTACAGCTTTCGTGTCACGAGCACTGCTAAGCTGGAGTTCTTATGAATGTGTTTGGATGACAGTGATGCGTGTTGGTTTTTAATAAGGGATTAAGAAGCGAATGTATTTTGGTTTTTTAAATTTATGTTTTGAGTGGGTATATTATATAAAGTTTCGAATTCATTGGATGAAGTGAGATTAGGATGATTCTGATACGTGTTGTAAGCGGAGTGAATGAATGTCAGAATGTCTAACGTTAATTAATAGTAATAGTGAATGTAGCTGTTGGTGACGGTTGTGTGGTGTCTCTTTTATTGGAATGATGCTCTTGGTTTTGGTAGGATGATGCAGTCATGCATTAACTACTCATTCCATCTATTGTCACTTTCACCAAGCAAACATCTTTTCTTAGCCATGACAACACGGTGAAGCATGACTAGGTGGACCACAATATCCATCCACACTGTCGGAAATCACCTCGCACATGTAGTTTCGTTTTTGTTTTCCTCTTTCTCTTCTCATCTCCAACACCCTTCACCGGAGAAGCATGTAAGCCCTTCTTCCGTCTCCGTCATTGATGGTGACTTCAACAGCACGGTTGCTCCTTCACCAGCTCTTCAACGTAAACCTAGATATGGATCCGACATCAATAACATCATCGGATCGTACTTCAACATTCTAGAAGCGGCATAATACCAAACTTGGATCTCTATGTTTGCCAACAAAAACAGAGAAAGGGATTTCAACAGTGACACCTCCAAAAGTAAAAGTGGGAGAAACAGAGAGAGAGAAAAAAAAAACACTAAAATCGTTTAACAAGTTGTATTAAACGTGCAGAAATAAATTAATCAGGCTTCTTCAAGTTACCGCTATCCATCCACGACCCACGTACTAGGTCAGTGGCTTAACAAATTACGATATAATTATTTACATTTTTCAAATTCTTTTCTTTTTAATATGTATGTATATACATAAATATGTGTATGTGCATGTTAACTTTTTTGTCAGAATATATATTAATTTGGAGGGTAAGCAAGTCAATTTCCATATCAATATTGATTACAAATCAGGTTGGTTTCAAATTATATGAATAAACAATATTTAAAAAGAAATATTAACCTCGGAAAAAATAAGTTAAGCAAACAAAAAATTTAAATAGTTCACAAGTCTTGTTTAGCTGAAGGTGAAGGCTATTTCTCAAAGGGTGTTTTATATTCCTTTTATTTTGCTAAAAGATAAAGGAGTTTCTATTTGTCCTTAGGCTTTGATATACTTTGGGGCCGCAATCTGATAAAGTCAACGTTTTTTGAGTTCACTATTATTGGACTCTAAACTTCTACCTTTAATTAAAATATGGAGACACTTCTCATATTACTAACTTACTTTCATTTTATATATATTTTTTGCGAGATTTTTTTTTTTTAGAAAGTAAAAATGAATTACATTGACGGTTATATTCCATTTATATTTGTGAAAATTAATATAATATATAATTAGAGTGGTTGAAGGCAACCAAGTAACTGTGGTGGTCCACTCTAACACAGTACATGTTGAGGGATGATCCTATCAGCTAGCCTTTTCACATTACTATATGACCGATGCTTCAAAACAAAAATATTACCAGCTACTAATAATATTTTAGAGAAACATTTATCAATATTTACACAAAATTAATTTATTACATTAATGGATTCCTTTTATCTTCTTTTTCAGTTAGCCGTACTTCAGTGACAAAAGTTTAATTGAACCACCAATTTTTCTTTATAAAGAAATGACTTGTATAACTCTGAAAAACTAAAATGTAAACTATTTTTATGGAAGTCCTAATTTTCATTTGATAAATGTTATGAAAGAAATCATTAAATACAAAATAATATTATGTTTTACAATAATGTAGTATTATATACAATTTTACATTAAATATTTAAAATGTATTAAATATTATGTTATTACATCTTACTCCAACTGACCGTAGCTGAATTAGGGTTAGGGCTAGGTTGGCAGTAGCTAGCTGGGCAGAGTAATAAGCACAAACGGTAGAATAAGGAAATAAGCACTTTCTTTGTTTTTTTTTTAAATACAATAAAAACAAAGATTCTAACTTGAATCTTGGCCGCATTGTTTACTTTGTTTTTACAAATTTGAACCTCGAAAGTGTTAATTTGGGTCAAAATTAATTTCTTATCGGAGAAAAACTTCACAAATTTTAAATCAATTTTAAATAATCCCGAAATTAGGATGAAATTAAAAATAAAAAAAATTCCTAGCTGACTTTAACTTAATAAAAATTATAAGGGAAACCAAAATCGCATTCAATGTTGGCACAACGTCATGAATTCATTCCTTTTATTATTCGCAATAATTTATGTCAATAACTTCTTCTATTCGTTCAAAACCTTTTTATCTAAATACTTACAACCCTAATATTTTGTTTTATCATAAAAAATCTATGTGCGGGGTGTGAAAAAACTTCCAAAATGCAATTCAACACACCATTGACAGAATATGTAACGTGTCAAGCTATCAAAATTAATTATGTAGTACCAAAAATAATTAAAAACTAGATGTCTAACAACAAAGTAAACCAATAACTGCAAAAGTTGGCAAGCATTTTGAGAAGAAAATATGAATCTATTTATTCATGATTGGTAATGAAGGTGGTGTTACAATATTATTGTACCCAGAAGTCTTATTTTCTTACTTTCACTATACAGTTTCAGAGAACAAGAAATAGAAGAATTTGATCATGCACCAGAGCTTGGACTCTGAGTGTTTTCCGACTTTGAATTCGGACTCTTTTGCAAAGTGGACTTACCTATGCCAAGACAGTGAAGGATGGAGTTAGCTTTCCTTCTAGCCCTAGAGGACCCGTTTTGAACAATCTTTGAGAATGTGCCGTTGGCCACTTCTTCCTCTTTAATTTCCACCCTTTTCTCTTTGTCATGGTAACAGATTAGATGTAGAATTACAGCACCGTTTTCCTTCACGCTTTCTACTGTGGTATCCCTCAAGATATCAAGCAATAAACGGACACCGCCATGATCCACCAACGCTGCCACGGCATTAGTATGTGTGGCAAGAAGTGCCAACAGTGATAACATCTCATCAACAAGAATACGGTCAACGATCTTCCCAAGAATAATCTGCACTGCCCCTTCTCGCACGGTCCTCCCTATGTTTTCACGAACAAAGCATAGTTTGAACAAGGCTGATTCAGCATCTTTCATGGCTGACGGATCTCCCTCTTCAAGTAAATCCACCAAGTATTTTATAGCTCCAGCCCTTCCAATTATATGCTTGTTCGAATCAAGAGATGCCATCGACGCAAAAGCTGCAGCTGCATTGCTTCTTGTCTGAACTTGTCCGGATTTCAACGAATCAATCAGAAAGGAGACCACTTTTTCGTTTTCTGCCAACAACTTCTTGTTCGTGTCGTGTATTGCGAGGTTTACAAAAGTTCCGATCAAATCATCTTGGAGTTCGGGGTCCGGAGGAGCTGTGCCGGATGATAACGGATGCATCAAAAGCTTAATCATTTGCGTGCTCCCGAGGACTGTTCGAACTGCGGACATTCTTTTTGCTAACTCACGAAGCTCCTTTGCAGCTGCTTTCTGCTCAGGAAGTGACAGTGACAGCTTGAAGAGCAGAGATCGCAAACGGTGTCTGTGTGCCTCGGTTAGTGGTTCGTTGTACATGTCGAAAACGGGATTTGGCAGGTTAACTCCGTTTTCTCTGCACCACTCTGAAATCATGCCTTGGAGCATGAAATTGGGAGTGAGAATACAGTGACTGAGAACAAGTTGGGTACAAGGGTTAGCTCCGTTGATTTCATTCAGCCACCTCTGGATGACTGGACGATCAAAAGTCTGCATGCACCATCATCATTCATCAATAATGAAAACCCTATATATCCTATGACAACTACTTTCTTTAACACCTTTCTTGGTATAACAGGTTCTTGATACGTGGCGATGAAGAAAGAGTGAATCTTGAATAGGAAAAATAATAAAGAAAAAGAAAGAAAACCTGTCCAGTGGTCAAGATAACAGGATCTGTCATCAAGTGACCGGAGAGAGGGCATTGAAATAGTGGGGGAACGGGTGTCATTAGATCGACGTTGATTGAGGTAGAAGCGGTGCACTTCAAATCCTTGAGTGCAGAAAGAACACGGATAGCTTTGTCTGCAGTGTGAACGGAGTAATCTTCATCTTCCACGATCCTTTCGATCGCATCCTTCAACTTTTGCTTCAGCTCCGTCACCGTGAAGGCCGCCATTGCAGAACAAGAATGAGATTTTGCTAGAAAGAACGAGAGTGAGAGACTGAGTGAATCAACGAACTTCGATGAATGCTGATAGCAGAATCAGAAACAATGTGAGTGAAGATAAGTGCGGAAGCGAAGTCATTTTATAGGGACTCATCTCACTCCACACGTGTGCATTGCACCAGTCAAGCCGTTATGCACTTTCTACAATAGTCTCAAACGCCACTCTTTTTTACAATCTGCGGTCTCAAAAATATAATCACTTTTTAATTAGATATATTTGTATAATTTATTATATAATTAGTTTTTTATTTATATATATAATAGTTTTAAGTTCACTTAATTAATTTTATATTCAATCGAAGTATTTTCTCAAAAATAAAATAAATTCTCAATTTAACTATGAAGCAGTATTTTCCTATATCACGGTCATTGATTATTATTACATTTGCGGAAAATAGCGTAAAATATTGGTCATTAGGCATATGCTAATTTGTAAGACGTGTACTGCTTATAAATTCTTTATTTAACTACGAAAAAAAAAACTCTTAAGTTCTGGATGCTATACATTTTATGATTTTAAAAATAATTTAAATGTATTCTAAAGATGTTTAATCTTGGATTTTATATTGTTTTTACATGTATATATTAAATCAATTATTTAGTAAACATAATTACATCATATATCATAAATTATATAGTTACATCCCATGTTATTATTTCTTTGTTCATCTATATTATATATCCAACATATTATTTTTAATTTAATATTTAAATCATATTTAAAAAAATATTACAATTTTTTAAGTACATGAAATATTTTTAAACAATTATATTACATATATATAATTATTTAAAAGTACGGGTTATATATAGGACATATTTGTGTTTTTAGAAAGTTCTATTTCACGAAAGATTATTAATATTATTTCAATCAACTTATAAATCCAATACTTTTTATGTCTTAGATTCTGGTTATTCCTCAAATAAAAATATTTACTGATCTGATTATGTTCATATTTCAAAGTATGTTAACATTATTACGGTTTTTTTTTAATCTGAAATCACGTCTTAAATTTAAAAGTCGAAGTTTCAATTATGCTGTTGATAATTATTGACCAATTTTCGAGATGTATAATGGAACTATCCTGGTTTTAAAAAAAATGAATGAATACGTTGTGGAATAAATCATGTAAGGAAACAAACTTGAAGATGCTTATACTTGAAAAATTTATTTTCACTTTTGATGTTCAAATTTCAAATAATGTTTAAATTATTTCTTTTACGACAATTATTAATAAAATTGAACGTCAATACTTAAAATATGATCGAATCTATTTGTCTAAGAAATTATATATATTCACTTATAAAGACTAAAATTATTGTTTCATATTATTTTCTCTTTCAGCATTTAATTAAATTATACAAGATGCATTATAGTTATGCTATTTTTACTATAATGTTTTTTACAAGTATCACGTCTAATATATATTCTTGCATTTTCACAATGTAAAATTTGGATTAAAAAATTCTCCTACTATTTTGTATTCTATTTTAAATTTTCAATGTACTCCATATTATAAAATTTATACTTGAAAAATTATTCACTCCCTAAATAGGATAACTACGACAAATTAAGCTAACATAAAAACAATTTATTAATATACTATGCAAATGATTGACACTCATTTTGCTACATTTAGCATAAAAAAATATCATAAAATATTTTGTGTTATATTTAATTTTTTAAAGTTACCATTTAAAGATAATTAAAACTAAACTTCTTAATATAATAAGTAATTCATAAAAATTTAATCGTGCAAGGCACGGTAAAATACTTTAGTTTTCCTTTTAACATCCCGGAGGTTATGATCAATGTATACTTTTAGGGTCTTTCTTCCTACACTTCCAAGCATTTATTCTGCACATCCAAAATTTCTCTAAATTCCCAAAATATCCTTTGATCATTTAAGAAAATTCACGGACATCACACCCCAAAAATATCTTCGGATGTTGACTTCCAGAAGTCAAAATATATGACTTCCGGAAATCAAAATATATCACCGGAAGTTGCCTTCTGAAAGTCAAAATATATCACCAGAAGTCGACTTCCGAAAGTCAAAATATATCACCAGAAGTCGACTTCCGGAAGTCAAAAATCATTACCAAAAGTCGACTTCAGAAAATCATAAAACATTATCGGAAGTCGACTTCCGTAAGTAAAATAATTAAGTCAATTTTAAAATACGTATTAAAAATTATAAAACATATAAATTAAAAAAAAATTACTTTAAAAAATAAAAATATGTTATAAAAATACGAAATAAAAAATTGAAAAATAATTTAAATTAAAATAATAAAACTAAAGTTTTACTATTTTAATTTAAATTATTTTTTAATTTTATTTATTTTATTGATATTATTATAATTATTTTATTTATATATTTCATGTGTATTGTATTTTATATTTTATTTGAATTTTTTAATTTTGTTTAAAATTTAAATATTTAATTTTAATCAAATTTTTAAAATTTTTTCAACTATATATGTTTTACATTTTTAAATTTAAATTTTTTTATATATAATTTATTAAAATTTTAATAAAAATAAAAAAGAATTAAAAAATCATATTTAAAATAACATATATAAATAATATCTAAAGCAGAATAAATTTTTTATTTTTTTTATTTAAAGTAATATTATTTTAATTTTACTTATTTTTATATTTATATTTATTTTTCAGTATATTAAATAAAAATAAAATTATATATATTAAAAATATATATTAAGAAATATGAAAACATAAAAAATAAATAAAATAAACTAAAAAGATCATTAAAAGTTAAAAAATATAAATTTTAAAAAGAATTAAAAATATTCAAAATAAAATTTGTTTTTTGACTTACGGAAATTAATTTCTAAATGTTTTTTGACTTCCAAAAGTCGACTTTCGAAAATATTTTTTGACTTCCGAAAGTTGATTTTCAAAAATTTTTGACTTCCGGAAGTCGACTTCCGATAATAATTTTTGACTTTCAGAAGTCGACTTCCGGTAATGTATTTTAACTTTCGGAGTCAACATAATTTTGGAAGTATGATGTCTACGAATTTTCTTAAATGATCAAAAGATTTTTTGAGAATTTAAAGAAAGTTTGGAGGTATAAAAGAAATTTTGGAAATGCAGGAAGAAAGACCCTACTTTTATTGTGATACTACTATTTAAGTAATTAGGATGAAAGTCCAAGTTTCTAAATGTTTGAGTTCTAAGTCTTGAACTGAGGTATCATCTTCTCTTTTTGAAAAAAAAAATCTATATATTTTTATTCAGTTATAGTATTTGAATTTGAATGTATACTATGGAAGAATCTAATTTCTTTTCCTTTAATTTTTTAATTCTTTAAATACCATGTCAAAAATTGTGTACAGGATAATAAAAGATGCAAAATATTTTAAGAACAAATTGTAAACACTTTTAATTAACTATATATATATATATATATATATATATATATATATATATATATATATATATATTAAAATTGTAACCGTTTAACCGCTTAAGCCAATCATTCAGAATCTATCTTTTGACATAAATAAGGCCCGAGGAGCCCTCTTTGCAACAAAAAATTGAATAAACAGATAGAACAGAGATAGTTGCCATTTACAGTAAGATGCAAACAGCACCATTGCCATATTTGTTTCCCTCACTCTTAGTATAATTACCTTCTGATATCTGGACACATTGACCGCAGACACACGATCATAGCTGGGTCTCTTCCAATAAGTAATGAAGAAACCTACGAAGCCCATTGAAGAGTCTGTCTCTTTAAATCAGTAAGTATCTAAAAAGGGCAGAGGGAATTCAGGAAGAAAGTGAAAGACTCTGTTGATTTCAGCTGGTCTGGAATCAAAGCATGAGAAATTAGCCGAGACAAAGGCATTTCGATCTCAATAATGCAAAAATATTCAACAAATTTTCTCAAAAAAATAAAAGCCTCAATAACGACAACCTTCACCAACCTTGCCATATTCTATGCTAAGGTTAGGAACAAATGACGGGGAGAGAACACATCAGGGAAGTTGTTGAAACAAAAAAAAGCTCAAGTTCAGACAGAATCCAACTCCAATCACTTCTTTGTTAGACACAAAAACGACAAAAACGTTACAAAAAGACAAGATAAAATTTCAGATGCCTGTTAGATAATATAAACTATATAATTGCTCTAGTTGTAGTTAAATGACTCAACATCCTAAGTAAAGCACTATCCAAACTGTTTCATTTTTCCTAGCACTGCCACATAGCCACACACACAATACAATGTACTGAAGAAACTACGTAGTTAAGTTTAAGTAAAACAACCATGAGATAATTAAAATAAAAAATCTTATGTAATGAATCTAATGTGGATGACATAATTGCCATTTTTAATGCTTTTCTATCGAGGAAAAATAAAAAATACAACGGTGATAATAGCTACCACCAACATCAATAAACCAGTCCAAGTAAAGCTTGCTTAAATAAATGTGCTTTCAGAATTAAGGATACAAAGGAGGATACATTGTCAAAATCGCCGAAGCTTGGTAAGTTATTACTGCAAATTTATGCAAAAAAAAAACCACGTCAAAAGTAGCAATTTACATTCAAATTTACATGCATACAACATTTAAAGAGGTAGCATAACTTACCCACAGGCCACAAGAGGTGTAGTATCTTCACAGTTCTGACCAAGACCAACCTAATAATGTTCCTTATCATAAAATTTATCGGACTTGATATATTTGGCGTCAGAGGATATATCATCATCACATATATCAAGAGATTCTGAAGGATCATATCGGTCTGAAAATGTCTTATTTGGGAAAGAATCTGAAATATGACTCCTGTGAGTGTCATTCTGCCGCCTATCCCTCGATCTAGATGAGTTATCATGCTTCTTTCTATTTGAGCAGTAATCCTGTTTGTTCTGATGACTACTATGCTCACGTGGTCTACTATGACTTGAGTGTCTTTCATGACTTGTAGAAGGCCGGTCTCTATGATCTTTTCCTCTGTCAGCATTCCATTGATCATCTCGGTAATGATGGCTTCGATGATGCTCATGTTTGAGTTGTTTGTAATCTCTAGAAAATGAAACATCCATTTCTTTGCTTTCATCGCAAAAGCTAGACTGTGATTGTTGCTGAGAATAACGTGGGTTGCTTGTTGTCACTGCAGGTGAGTCAATACTAGCTCTTGTTGAATTACTGGCTTCCATGGAAATGTCATGGCCAGGAGGCTTAAATGGAAACAATCCACCCTCTTCAGACATCTTCACAGGGTTCTCAAAACCCCCAGCCCGCTTGATTTGCTCCATGAAATCCTCTATCATGTACCTCATCACCTTCCAGAAGGAATTTAAAATTAAGTATAAATTAGCTTAAAGTAAGGAATTAAATTTAAAAAAAAAATGAAAATCTCTCAGATAATTTATTATTAAATAGTGTTATATGACATATAAGCCAAAACAAGTATGCAACAACTCTGATAGAACAGTTTCTCCAAGCTACCAACTATAACAATTATGGGACGATTACTAGATCACAAGATTATTCAG
>Ga0209389_1000672_pt1 | contig 21250 bp, 6 predicted proteins | sample CowpearedBW_FD_187526 | JGI IMG/M metagenome (GOLD analysis project Ga0209389, IMG submission 187526) | Root nodule microbial communities of legume samples collected from California, USA - Cow pea red BW (SPAdes) (version 2) | ecosystem: Host-associated > Plants > Roots > Nodule | place: USA...
GCTCTTCCATTCGCACCCCCAGAATGTTTGTTGTTCCCCGATGCTTCATTACTCACTGTTAATAAAGAAGAGATAGTAGAGATTAGATTTTTTTTTGTCACTGTTAATAAAAAACGTTTCTATTTATAAATATAAAAAATAACTCGAATGATATAATTTAATAGTTATAATAGTTAATGATAACATCCTTACTGATCAATCATTGGTAATTACTTTTAAGTAGATGAACATCTACTAATTTTATAATACTTTCTTTTGAATTTCTATCGATAAAGAATGTGTTTTATTGAAATCTTACTAAAAAAAATCCATTAGGATAAAAACTTAAAGAAGAAAAAATAATATATTATTTTTTAGTGTTCAATATAATATTAATCATGACATATTCTATTTCTCTCATTTTTTAAATTTATATCATTAAGATGACAAAATTCAATCTTATGAATCAATTGTTCAAAGGTTCTTTTTGACATAGATTTTGTCAATAAATCTGTCAAATTTTCACATGAACAAATCTTTTGGATCTATATATTACCAATTCTTTGAAGAACACGAGTGAAAAAAGAATTTTAGAAGAATATATTTTATTCTATCACTTTTAATATATCATTCTTTCAATTGAGAAATACATGAAATATTGTCTTTGTATATAGTTGTTAATTCCATTTTTCTCGATGATAGGCTACAAGTTTGTCGCAAATGTTGAATTATAGACCTTAACACAATTACTACTTGTCTCATATATTACATATGAAGAAAAGAAGATACTATCAAAATTTATACATTAGCCAATATTTTTTATTGACACGTGTCATAAAAATTAATTTTTTCGTCATTTTAAAAGTCTAGTACAAAAGGACCCAAGTTCAAATCCTACCAAAGTCAATTTGTTTTTATTTTTTCAGTTATTTATGATTTCAACTATAATATTAATTATAAGTAATATTGTTATTTGTAATATTTTTATAAGTATTAGTATTTCCAGTTATTAGTAATATGATTATAAATATTATTTGTAGTGATATTAGTAAAATTATAACCAATATCTACTATATCTATAATCTTCTATCTATAACAACAAAGGGGATTCATCTTTTTGTGTTCATATTTCATAATATCCGTTTTACCCTTAGTTATTTTAAAAATTAATTATTTTATAAATAATTTATTTTTAATCATTTTTCTTTTTACATATCTTATTTTTCTTTTAATCATTCCTCTCTTTTGTCTTAAATTTTAAATTTTCTTTTTACATATCTTTTTTTAAAATTTTATATTTAACAACTATTTTAAAAATTATATATTTGTTATTAATCTTAAATTTCTTGAAAATTAAAAAATGTAAATACACATGCGTGACAACGCCTGTATGTTTGCTAGTTATAATAATAATAATAATAATAATAATAATAATAATTATTATTATTATTATTATATGTTACTATTTTATATTATTATTATTAGTATTATTGACATTATTAGTAGTAAAGTTATTAATGTTATTAATAATATTAATACGTAATATATTAATTTTATTATTCTATATTATTGATATGAGATAAGAAGTACTAAAAAAATTGTTATTATTATTGTTGTTATTATTTTATTATTACTATCGTTATCATTAATAATAACAATATATAAAAAAAAATTTCTTTTTTGTGTCAACATTTCATAATACTAATTATACCATTTACAATATAATTATTTATTAAATTTTTTAAAATTAACGGTTACTTTTACCTATTTTTTATAAAACAGTTTATCTTTTTTCCTTTCTTTTTATTCATCAACGATTATTCTCTCTATTCATTTCATTTTATTTTTAATAATATACATTTATTTTATATATTAACTTAATAACATTACACTATTATCACCTACTAATATAATATCATTCATATTTAAAAAATGTGTACATACAGGCGTGATATCGCCTGTGTTTACGCTAGTTATTATAATTAAGAATTATAATTAACAACTATAATTATAATATTATTATTATTATTACTATCATATCTAATTTAAAAAATTGGTATTTCAAAAATGTTATATTATTAACCACCATAATTTATTGTGGTATTATTATAATTAAGAATTATAATTAAGAACTATAATTATCATATTATTATTATAATTACTATCATATCTAATTTAAAAAATTGGTATTCCAAAAATTTAATATTATTAACCACCATAATTTATTGTGGTATTATTATTATTATTATTATAATTATTATAGTTAGATGCATATTTTACTTTTATTTACTACGAGATCATATCTCACCTACATATGCTTTTTATTTGTTTTGTTGTTTATTTTATCTCTATATCTGTGTAATTATTTGAATTGAAAAAATAGGTACTAAAATAATAAAACTGACAAATAATTTTTTATTATAAATAATTATTTAAATTTAACAAATAATAATTAAGAGGATAAAACTATAAAAATAAGAAAGGGCACAAAAATGTGTATCTCTTTATATATTTAGTTGTAGACATACAACTTAATTTTATTTACTATGGGATCATATTTCAATTACTTGTCATTTTTATTTGTTTTGTTGCTGATATATATATCTTTATATATAATTATAGATTATTATTATCGTTAACATTAGCCTTAGTATTATCATTGACGTTAATATTTATAGCATAAAAATTATTATTATTATCATTAGTTTGTTATTATTTGTATCATTGTTATTTTTATTATTATTATTATTATTACTATTCATAGTGGTGTTATTAGTATAAGTGGTTTTTTAATAATAAAAAACATTATTATAATAAATACTTTTGCTAAATAGATTTTTAATCTTTTAAAAATTTTACAATTTATAACATTTTTTAATATTAGTATTAGTATTTTTAATGGTTAAATAAATATAGTAACAATTGTATTATTATTCTAAAAAGATTTGAAATAAAAAAAAATTGTGCGTACACGGACGAGTCATAAACTATTATATAATTATTTCGTAAAATTAATTAATTGCACCATATTGTGATATCAATTTTATTTATTATATTTAAAACTAAATTTACGACTTCATTACTTTAATAATAAAATTTACAACAATGTAACCTAATTTTTATGATATTTATTATTTTATTTGTATATTATTATTATTATTATTATTAATTATAACTATTGTAAACCTTTTTTTGCCTTATGAGATGGGTCAGACCAAGTGTTAAGACCCAAGTCAGCCCATTAGCTTTGTGGCTGTTTCAGAAAACTCTTCAGCTCATTCCATTTCACTTTCCCTTTTCGTTTCCTTCACTCATTCTCTTTTTCTCCAATAGAGGCTCTGTTAGAGCTTGAGCAAGTTTCTCCCATAAGCTAGCATAACGTCATTCCTCCATATAAGTTGAATAAAACCTCCGTCTCTTTTCCATTTGTTTATGTTCCTAAGCTCTAGTCTCACGTAACCATTGTCAAGGTCTTATTTTTCATACCCATGCGTCTGTTTTCAGCTTCTTAAGCTGTTGTTTTACTATGGTGAGCTTTTGTTAGAGCTCTCTTCCACTGTAATTCTCTTTTTCCAAGTAAGGGAAACTAGGTTTTTCGTGCTTTTAAAATATTTGTGACAACTTTGGATCTGTTTCGTGCTCTTGATGAATGGGTGGTGCTTTTGATGGTGTGAAAATAAATTGTATGTTGTTCTGGATGGATTTCTGGTTTTGCATGCGTGAGAGCAGGTGAGATCTGCTAAGCTCGCCTAGGTGAGTGGTTTGTCGCCTACGAGAAGCTCTCGCCTAAGCAAGGAGCTCTCATCTAAGCGAGGATAGCAGAAGCTCGCCCCTGGCTTTCGCTCGAACTCTCGCTCAAGCGACGAGCTCTAGTTTTGAGCGAGAGCAATCTTGCTTAGGTGAGGAGATCTCGAATAAGTGAGGACTTGCGAAACTTCGTATTACTTTTTATCGCACTCTCGCCTAAGCGAGAGCCTTTAGCTTGAGCGAGGGACTCCTTTTGCTTAAGTGAGGGCTCATAGCTTGAGTGAGACTAGTGTAGAGACGTTCTCTAGTGTTGTTCACTTCTATGTTTTGGTTGTTTGGTTGCATGATTGAGTGATTTACCTTAAATGCATGAAGTATGATGTCATGTATGGTTTATGAGATTAAATGGGGCTGAGACTATGTTGTACTGGATATTGAATGAATCATGGATTGATTAGTTGGTTGAGCATTGGCATCAAATTAAAATGCTTGAGATAAAATTGTAATTTTGGTGTAAGAAATGTAACATCCCGACCGAATATTACGGATTTAAATATTAAAATAAAGAAATATAATTAAATTGCATTTAATGAAATATCATTTCCCAAAAAATGCGGGAAATTTTAAATCTTTTATTACCTCAATAATAATCCAAAATCCATAATAATAAATATTATTATAATTGTCCAAAAGTCTAGTAATATCAATGATTACAATTTTGTTTTTTTAAATCATAAAAACAATATAAAAACTCTGAGAAAATCTTTCTCCCAAGTCTAGCCCCGCTCCGGCTCTATGCCTCACCAGACCCACCTACAACATCATTTGCTCACGTATACCGCGTATACGATCATTGCCACATACAAGCAAATAGGGTGAGCTAACAGAATAAACATATATACAATACATTTATATATATAACACAATCACCAAAGGAATTCCATCCTTTGATTTCATTCCACATGGCCACAATCATGTTAACGGTGTTCTATGTCTTCTAGTGAGTACCTCAAGATGTCTTGTTGCCACACCTATCGGCCACAACTGATAGAGCACGTGCGGGAAACCATGCTACGGATCACACACCGTAACGCCAGGTGGAGTTCCCAATACGAACATAGTTTGTAACGTCCCAAGACTACCAAACTCCTCAACTAAATACTGAGGAGGGCAATCTATCTGGACCCATCCGTGCGGGCCATAACCAACACACTCACACCGGCAACACTCGCCAACCTAAGCCACAACTCAGAGTTCCTCGTGTTCATCTGCCATCTCGCTCCACAACTCAAGAGATGCTATTCCGAGCCACAACTCAAGGGATACGTTCCGAGCCACCACTCAAGGAACACTAGCAATCTGACCTTTAAGATTTCCTAAAAGCCTTGTAGACCACACACATCAAAGAAAACAACACGTCTTTGCTTCACAGTATCGCCTGGCGCAACACTCTAGGCGCTAGGCGCATAGGGCTTCCAGGCCACTTGGCGGGGGACACGTGCCGCTAGGCGCCTCGCGCCTCTAATGCCACTGCCCTTGCAAGTGTTGCCTTGCAGGACTCCCCTTGCCGCCATGCACCTCGCGTTCCAGTTCTCTTCTATTTGGTAGCTTCCGCCTGACTGGTCATGTATTGCCGCTAGGCGCCATACCAGTACTCGCGCAGTACTAGTTCTGGTTTGGTTTCAGGTACTGTATTTCACTCCCTTACTCACATATTTACTCAACCAATCCAGTCTTTATGTCTTGGCTCAATAAAAGCACCTACGATACACTACCAACACCATAATTACTACACACAGAATTTCCCATGCACAATCATCTTCTTAAAATCCTTAGTAACACATAGCCTTAAGTCACTCTTATGCTTTACCCCACTGCTCTAATTTCAACCTCAAAATTAAGTAGGTATGCTACTATTAATATTCTAGTCTTAATATCATTTCATTCATCTTAGGACTTTGATTTATTCCATGGGTTATAATTCAAGTTTATTCATCTAATCTCCCCTATAGGCGTTTATGAATTCTTACCCCTCATACCATCCTTCCAGCACAATGATTTAACCATATGGTCTTGCAAAGCCCTAAAAATATAATTTTCCATTACATTAAGTCATCCATATCCCAATACTTCCCAATTAACATTGGTACCATTTACCCTAAGTTCTAACTTAGGCAACTTCCTATAATATTCACAACCTCTAATGTTTTACTGCACAACACCCAAATTAGTTTCCCAACCACCACTGTGCACCAAAACATATAAAACCAGCAACTCTGGTGTGGCACCTGAGGCAAACTGGGTGCCACTAAGCGGTTCCTGTTGCTCCAAAAACCCAGCACTTCTCCCGACACCTGCGAACCCTATTTAACTCCAATTATTCTGATTTTAAATCAATTAATGATCCAATAAGCTCCACTCAATTGTTCAGGTTCATGATTTATTCCTAAATTTCCCAATACATGCAATTTTTATAACAATTACCACTCAACTTGATGAAATTTGGGATGACCTCAAATCATCAACCCTAAATTCGTTTTCATACCAGTTCATCCAATTTGACCACCATATCCACAAATTTCAAAGGCGTATAATTTCTAATTATTCCCAAGCCATTAGAACTTGGTTTCTCTACGATCAGAATCCTCCCCGAATAAGAAAAACATAACAATTGAGTCAATTCGACTCGCGTCGCCTGGCGGGTATTCATCATCGCCAGGCAGTTCATCAAGAAACCCAAAAACTGGGTTGCAGACTTGTTTCGCCTGGCGGTACAAGGCTTCATCGCCAGGCGATTCCTCAAAGAAACCCAGAAAACACTAAAACTGGGATACGTCGCCTGAAGGCTATGAGTAACCCGCCAGGCAGTTTCTGGAAATTCCTAGAAACACGAAAATTGGTCATGGCAGAGGGGAATCATACATATATTCAATACATACATCATGCATTTAATCAAAACACGTAAAATTAGCGTAGTCCAGCTCCCTAACCTGGAATTTTCTTGCTTAAACTTGAATATTCTTTAATTCTTCCTTGCTCCCAAATGGTTTGCCTTGGTCCTCTCCAATTAGCCTCTATACTGCACTCAAAACACCAATTCCACTCTGAATTCTCTATCTTAAAAATGCTGATCAATGGCAGCTCACAAAACCCTTCTCTCACCCTTAATTTCCTCTTTAATTGCACTTTAATTGGTCCAAAAAGAAAATGGCTTAATGCATGTGATAATTGCAATTTAATGATTCATTATTTACTATTTTCCAGCCCCTCTTGGCTGTTATAGCTAGGGTTTTCTCTACCCTTTCATATTCAAGCCAAAACTAATTTTAGCAAAAAGATGACATACATAGGACTTGACAAGTCCTCTCACGCAATAAAGTACTCTCAACCAATTGAGCTAGTACTTTTTCACATCATACAAGTTAGAATTAAATGTCATAAAGGATCCCACTACCGCATTTATTAATTATTTAATTTTCACAGGTTTTATAAGAAACATGAATGTGGTATGAGATAGACGTAATTCCATGAACCTCTCAGTGAGATTTCATCGTGGTGTTGTAGTGTATATAATTAGATAAAGATTTGAGTAAGGTTGCATCCTGAAACTCTGAAGAATTAGTCACGTAGAGTAGACTGATTCAAGTGGTGAGAGTAGCAGGAGACCCTAGTCTTTGACATGATGATGACCCTAGATGATTGAAGGCTAACTTTGTGCGTGATAGGGTGAAACCCATTGGCAATGGCTCTTCAGAGTAGTAGAGGCCACCACAAGCGCATACATTAGTGAATTCGATCTCTTTATATGTATCCGAATAATTGAGTCATAGAGTCATATTTCTTGTTTGCTATCACATGATTGGGTGCCTACTATTTTGCTTGTTATAATTTGTTTTAATTATCTGCTTGCTATAACATGTTCAAAATCTCTTTTTACTCTAGCTTACCCTTTTTGCTTGTGTTCGTCTTCTTGTGTGGTTTTTCTTTTTTGTAATGATCACCAAATCCTTGATGTGAGCAGATATGAGAACCCATAGTGATTGCAGTGAGGATGGAAATGTTGCAGCCTAGTCTAGCATGGGTTGGTTTTCGCTCTTAGGAGCATCTTTTTGTGGGCACTTTTGCCTTGTTGCTTTAATTGCTCTGTGAGCAAATCTTGACTAAACTGTTGTCTTTTATGTTTTGTTATTGACATTGTTTGTGCCTTAACTTTCCCTTCCAGTATAATTAAGGATGGTTGTATTCTGTAGATTCTTATATACTGTTGTCATGTGCTCTAAAATATTTTAATTATGCGATATTTTATTTAGTAGACATATTCTATTTAAATGGGATGTCACAACTATAATAATAATAATAATAATAATAATAATAATAATTACTATTATTATTATTATTATTATTAGCTCTAACTATAATTATAATAATAATAATTATTATTATTAACTATAATTATTATCAACTATACTTATTATGATCTTATTACTACCAACTATAAGTATTATTATCATTATTATTAATTATAATTATTTATATTATTATTATATCATTATTATTACTATTATTCTTATTATTATCATTAATAAGAACTATAATTACTATAATAGTTATTATTATTATTATTGTTTTTATTATTATGGTTAGATACATATTTTACTTTTACTTACTATATAAGACTCATGTTTCAATTATTTATGCTTTTTATTTATTTATTTTCATTTATCTTTACATTTGAATAATTATTTCAATTTAAAAAAATGGTTACTAAAATTAGTAAAATCAAAAAATCAAAAAACAATTTTTTTGTTATAAATAATTATTTAAATTTAAAATATAATAATTAAGAGAATAAAATTGAAAAAACAAAAAAGGACATCCAAAAAGTTTATCTCTTTATACATATAATTGTATTAAGCCCAATCAAAGACCAATTAATGTATTTGTCTCATGGGCCTAATAGCTTCAAGACTACAATGGGCCTAAAGGACTCAAAATGTTTCTCCCATGGGCCAAAGAAGACATCAAACTTCCTAAAAGTCCATTAGAATAAATTTATTTTTGGGCCAATTGTTTAGGCCATGCTTTGAAAATAAATTGTAAAATTACTAGAAGTAGTTTTGGGTCATAATTCATCTAGCCCTTATACTCTTCCCTTAAACTCTATTTTTCATGGGCCAACAGAGACTCATGAGTTTAACCTTATTTTTCTGTCTGGGTCAGTATTCCCAACTCTTAAATCTGCTCTTGGAGCTGCTGTGTTTGTGGGCTTAGGTGTCGAAGTATTTTGCTGCCTCTTTCCAAGTAAGGGAAGCTAGGATTTCACGTCTTTTTATCTTTTTGGTTCATTTTTAGTTACGTTTGGTGATTCTGATGTTTGTGTGGCGCTTATGATGGTATGATAATGTATTGGGTGCTATTTTAATGAGTTTTTGGTTGCTGTATGCGTGAATAGTGGAGGAAGTCTTATAATCTCGCCCAAGCGAGTGGAGCTTGCCTAAGCGAAAGTATCAGAAAACCCTCCCAGGTGTTGCGCGAGTTATCGCTAAGGCGACGAGCTCCAGTATTGAGTGAGAAGGCGAGGAGGTCTCGCCTAAGCGAGAGAACGCGATGGCACCACTATTCCTCTTTTTGAGCTCTCACCTAGGCGAAAGGAGCTCACCTGAGCGAGAGAATCCTCTCGCCTGAGCGAGGCCTTTCTACCTAAGCGAGGAGCTGGGTGAGGATGCGTTCTTGTTTTGTTTACTTCTATGTTCTTGGATGAATGTCACATGTTTAGTTAGATTACTGTATTAAAGCATGTTTTGAGTGATGTTGCATGTATGGAATGGTTCATGGGCTGAATATAATGAGTTTGGTGTGATTTTGGTATGGAATATAAATGAAGGTTGGTTATAAAAATGTTGGCATGAAACTGGTATGCATGACAAGTACACTCTTGGTTGGTGAAACATGATTTGTATGTGGTTAGGGCGTAATTCCACGATAGTTTTGTGGTGGTGCTTCATTGGTTAGGGCATAGTTCCATGAATCTCTAGGTGAGATCTCATGGTGGTGCCTCAATTGGTTAGGACGAAATTCCATAACCCTTGTTAGTGGGAGTTCATGGTGGTGTCTTATTTATATAATTTAGTAAGGATTCAAGGTAAGGATTACATCTTGACACTCTAAAGAGTCAGTTAGTCTCACATAGAGCGTATTGACTCGAGTGTTGAGAGTAGGAGGAGGCCTGGAACACTTTAAGAGCTAACCTTATGTGTGGGGGATGAAACACTGTAACAATTAGCTTGGTAGAGCAGGTAAGGCCACCACAAGTGCAAGCATCCGCTGAATCTGATTGATTATATGTATCCGGATGAGTCATGTCTTGAGTCTTAGTGTATCGTTTGCAAGTCATAACATGAATTATTGACATATGCATTTTGGACTATGAAATTGTATGTAACTATATGATAAATCATTTTCTGCTCTAGCTTACCCTTTGCTTGTTTGATTGTTGTGTGTGTGATCTTCTTTCTTTGCGATGATCATCAATTTATTGATGTGAGCAGATGCGAGAAATCCTCGTGGTCAACAGAGATATGGTGACTCCGCTGCATAGCTTGCTTGGGCTGGATTCCTTTTTGCTTGGATTTTTTTCTTTTAAGGCTACGACCCATGTATTGTCTTGCCTCTGGGTTTCATTTTTTACTACTGTTGATCTCTTTACTACACCTTGTATTGGCATCGTGGTGTGCCTTCTCTTCTCTTTAGTACCTTGGATACTTGTAGAACTGACTTATACTCCAAAACTTTGCTCTTCATATTATAATGTGTGACATGTCGTTTAAGTAAGTTTATTTATTAAATGGGACGTTACAGAATTAACTTTATATATATATATATATATATATATATAACTATGACAGAAATCATCTGGAAAAGAAAATAAGACGTAAAAGCTAGGCTTTGAAATTGAGAAGGAAAAAAAATATTCGAAAAGAAAACGTGCTTTCTGATGTTTTCACCAATAACTTTTAGCAAGTCAATGTACATCCATTAATTTCATAACACTTTTAATGTTTTCATCCTTATCCCCTCTATTTAATTTTATTTCTTCCGCGCACATTACAGGGTGTTAACATATTTTCCAGACAATCCCATTTAACAGATAAATCTAATTAAATAAAACATCGCATACTTTATAATATCCAAAGAGCACGCGACTTATAGTATAAGGATTTTACAATCATCCAAATATACCAAAAAGGAAAATCAAGGCACTACACAATGCTAGAAACAAAATATAAAAGGTTCAACAGATGTCCAAAAGCTTGCTCACAAAGCAAGAGATTACAATATAACAAAGGTCCTTCAAACATGAGCCCAACATCAACCCATGACCAACTAAGTTACAACATTCCCATCGTCACTACGATCACCAAGGGTTCCTATATCTGCTCACACCAAGGAATTGATAATCATTGCAGAAAGGAAAACCACACAAGACAAACACAAGCAAGAAGGGTAAGCTAGAGTAAAAAGATTTTTATCATACAATTAAGCATGCAATTTAAAATCAAGTACACATCAATCATCCAAGCATGTGATAGCAAACAAGCAAGACTCTAAGACTTAATTTATCCATATACATATATTCGATCAGATTCACTGAATGCTTGCACTTGTGGTGGCCTCTACTGCTCTGCAGAGTCATTGCCAATGGGTTTCACCATACCACGCACAAGGTTAGCCTTCAAACATCAAAGTTCATTATCTTGTCGAAGATTAGGGCGTCTTGCTACTCTCACCACTCGAGTCAGTCCGCTCTACGTGAGACTAACTGACTCTTTAGAGTTTTAGGATGCGATCCTTACTTGAATCCTTACCTAATTATATACACTACAATACCATCATGAAATCTCACCAAGAGATTCATGGAATTACGTCTATCTCAACCAACACCACCACGAAATCTCACCAAGAGTTTCATGGAATTACGTCAATTTTATACCACTACCATGTCTCTCCAACCAACCACAATTTATCAAACATAACAATCTCATGCCAATATCCAACCAACAAACCATGATTCATGAATTTATTCATACCAAGCTCATCAATTTCAATCCCATTATATCATATAGAACATACCAGGCATCATACTTAAACTGTTTAATGCGTTAAACCAACCAATCATTAGAAACATACACATATGTAACCAACTCTGTCAATCTCACTTAGGCTTAGGAGCTCTCGCTCAGGCGAGAGGAACCCCTCGCTCAAGCTACTAGCTCGCGTCTGGGCGAGATTGTATACAGAGGGCACGTCGAGGTCTCAATCAAGCTAGCCCATCTCACTCAGGTGAAATTACTCTCGCTCAGGCGAGATTACTCTCGCTCAGGCGAGATTACTCTCGCTCAGGCGAGTGGCCTTCCCTCAAGTGAGCCCTCAAAACAGAGAGGGGGGATGGGTTGCAGTTGTTCTCGCTCAGGCGAGAGCTCCTTGCTTAAGCGAGTCTTTTCATTTAAGCGACCACCCAGCGCGCTTGGGCGAGTTCAGCAGAATCCACCAACTCTCACACGTGCAAAGCCAGATTCAAATCATATCATCAACACAAGCAATGTATTATCACATGACCAACAACATGAATCAAGCACCCATAATGTAAAACAGACTAAACATGCAAAATAACTTAAAAATAGTGAACCCTAGCTTCCCTTACTTGAATAGAGGCTAGCAAAATAACACTGACACCCAGTAGACAAGCACCACAACTCCAAGAACAAACTCGTGAGCTGGAAAATTCATACAAGAACGAAGATAGGGTTATAAGGATACACCTTATACAATACTGACGCGCTCACGATGAAAAAGGAAGAAGAAGGGTGTTCGACTTACTTGAAGAAGGCTTCTGACTAGCCCATAGGAGAAATTGGCTCAAACCAGCAGAACTCTGAAATGAGAGAAGAGAGAATGAGGAAAGGAGTTGTCTTGCGAAATGGACGCAAAATGAGAGGGTTAGGGCTAGAAAAGGGATTTTGGGGCACCCTATGGGTTAGCCTTAGGCCAAACAGATAAGGTTAGACCCTTAAACCTTAGGACAGAAAAAGTGGGCCTTACAACAGAAATCACCTAGAAAAGAAAAGAAGACATAAAAGCTAGGCTTTGAAATTGAGAAGGAAAAAGAAAAAAAATTCGAAATGAAAACGTGCTTTATGAATGGAAAATTAAAATGAATGTGAGAGAGAAGAAATTGAAATCTGGAGTTACAGAAATGTTCTGCAAAAGAACCGATCCGAACAAGTGAGTCACAAGGGAAGAGAATTAGATCAGTTAATTAGAACCTCGTGGTGACTCAGTTGATTAGAAACTCATACTGATAACGTGTTAGAAAACAAAGGAGAAGAGATAGTAGAGACAATTTTTTATGTTTCATTACCAATAAGAAAAGTTCCTATTTATATATGCAAAAGACAACCCAAATGATATAATTCAATGGTTACAATTCAATGGTTACAATAGTTAATGATAACATCAATAATAATTAATCACCAATAACTTTGAGCAAGTCAATGTACATCCATTAATTTCATAATACTTTTATGTTTTCACCCTCATCCTCTGTATTTAATTTTATTTCTTCCGCGGTGTTAACATATGTTCTAGGTATAGCGAACTCTTGAATCTAAAATTTAATTTTTGTAGAATACATTTTTTTATGGTTTCTCAATAATTTTTCAGAATAAATTAAGGTGAAAATTTTAAAATTCTATTAAAAATTTCGTATTTTTTATTTGTCATCCTATCACAATCTCGGTTGTAATAATTTGTATCTGTTTGGACAAAATATATCAATCCAAGTATGTACATCTATTTAGTCACACAATTTGTAGTTACACTACATCAATTGTATTAAAAAAAACGCTTACATATGACAAAATCTTATGCTTAAAATAGCATGTTTTACACTTAAATATTTAAACACAAAATCAAATAATATAGTATGTTAAAATTGGATAAAAAAAACATAACCATATAAGTTAGAATGAAAAATAAAAGATACTTAGTATAAATGCACTTATGTTTCTGTCTAAACATTTTATATTTTTTTAATGTTTAAGTCATCCTTATAAAATTATAATTCTTATATTTCTAAAATCATCAAAAAAAAAATATCTTAACAAAAAAATAATTATATAAATCAACTATCCATAGAAACATAATTCTATATCTAACTAAAATATCTAAAAGTTCCAGAAATTTACACTCAAATGAAAAATAAATATAAGGATAACTCTTTACAAGAGAAAAAAATATATTAATGTATTAGAAATATCTTATGTATCCATCTGACCCATTATTATAATATATAATAGTGTATATTAGCAAGTCCAAAATACGTCCGATCATTAAGAATCTAAATATGAGATCATGTAATATTTTAACCACTCTAAAAAAAGAGAAATATGATATTTACAAGATATACGATAATATTTGATATATGATAAAAACATAACCCATTAATAATATTTATTTGTTAATATATACTGAATATTTATTTGAGTTCCAAAACTGTAGCCGAATGTTGGAAGGTGATTATATAGGATTCAAATTTTGCCTTAACAATTAAGCAACAATGTTGGTGCTTAAGCCACAAACTTCATAACAAAGAAACCTTAAGCACCACATTTGGGAGCTGCACAATGGAGGCAACCAACCTTAGGAGGAAACCTCCGTAGCTGACCATCACAAAAAGGGTTTGAGTTAGAAAGAAACCTACCATGGAGGAAAACCCAAGTGCTTATCACCGTGATTGGAGCTAAACACAAACCTTAGAAGTCTATAAAGACAAAGTAATATTTGCATTCAGATTTTAGCTTCTTTCTTGGACTTCTTTCAAACACATCTCTTGTAAATTTTAAACAACTTTGTAAGAGACAGAAGAAAGGAAAAACAACTTGTAATTATTGCTTTAGATCCATCATGAGCAACTGAATTCACTTGTGTTTTAATTGAATGTAATTTGTATGGATTCTTTGTATTAGTACTGATTTCTATTTATTTAAATGCTTCAGATGTTAATGATTTGATTCATGTTTAATGCTTGGACTAACTTGTCACTCATTTTATTTCATCAACTTTGATTGAGTTGGGAAATTGATCTAAGTTAAGATCCAATCAAATCATCTATTGTTGTTAGATGCTAGGAATATATTTATATGCTTTAGTTGGTTATAAATGCTTGTTCTTATTGTAAGGATTCATTCAATCAGGGTTGGAGGAATCCAACTAAGTTTGAACTCCTTAGGTTCTAAAGTTAAGGAGTTGCTTTACACTAGTGCATATTTGTGTTTTTAACTCGCCTTACATGCCTCAGTTATCCAAGAATCGAAGCATATAATGACACGATGACATTTTTGCAATTCCTACTAACTTTTATGCCTCACTTCACTGTTCACCCAAAGCCAAAAAGGGTTTTCTACCTCGGTTCTAAAAAAGCCAATGCCAAAAGGCCTTATATGCTTCGACTTTAAAGACTCGAAGCCAAAAGCTTTGCTAATATTCCAAAAATGCCACTAGGCGTTTGATGTTTGGCCTCAGATGTCAAGGAAACCGGTGCAAAAAGGCTTTTATGCCTCGGTTAAAAATTGAACTAAGGTCATATCCTTTAATTAGGGTTCAAATCGCGAACCCATTTCACTGTTCTTCTTCTTCCCTGCGCCTGCAACCTCAATTCCCTATTCTCTCTCTCTCTCTTGGAAATTACGGACCACCACAGTTCCACCACTCTGCGAATGCCTCTACAGCCACTGCTCCGACGAGTCTCTACGGTGCCTTCTTCCCCACTTCTAGCCATCGTCGCGCCACCATTTCTCGCAAGGGGTAAGTTGAAAACGCATTCCCTTTTTTCCGTTTTGTATACTCTTTTTTACAATTTGGTTTACTGTTTTGCGTTTTGTTGAGATTTTTGGTTGTTTTTGCTTTTCTATGTTATTTTTGACATTCTCAATTAAAATCATATTCTTATTGTCGCAAGTGGGCATTGAACATATTAAAGAGACACATTACGGAGGAAATTGAGTCTGGAAACAAGGTAGTACCAATGGATGAGCATTTCAGCTATGCATTGTATGCGCTATTTTCTTTCATATGTTTCGGAGAGAAATTTGATGAGAGAACCGTGAGGAATATACAAAGGGTACATCATGGTTTTCTTCACAACTTCATTAAATTTAATATGTTGAATGTTGCACCTTTCTTGTCTAAGATCGTGTTCAGAGGGCTGTGGAGAGAGATCTTGAAAATTCATGAAGATCAGGTGAATGTGTTCCTTCCTATCATAAAAGCACGCCAGGAGAAGATAAAGGGCGAGCTTGTTGTTGAAGAGTTTAAGGCTTATGTGGATGCCCTTTTTTATATGAAGCTCTCGAGCAATGGAAGCAAGTTGAGGGATGAAGAGTTAGTGAGTATGTGTGCTGAGTTTATGATAGGTGGAACTGATACAACAGTGATGACTTGGCTATGGTGCATGGCGAATTTGGTGAAGTACCAGCATGTGCAAGAGAATGTGTTTGATGAAATTAAGAATGTTGTTGAAGGTGATGAAGAGATTGAGGAAGAGCATTTGAAAAGGATGCCTTATTTGAAGGTTGTGGTGTTGGAGACTTTAAGGAGGCACCCTATAGGGTATTTTATATTGCTTAGGCAGAAAAATATAGTATATGGCTTCGATTCTTAGTTGAATCGAGGTAGAAAGAGGAAATATATGGCTTCAGTTCTTAGTAGAACCGAGATAGAAAGGGAGTTTTCTTTCTCGGGTGAAACCTGAGACCAAAAGCTGACCCTTTTTGGCCTCAACTTTATATGCTTCGATTCTGGAACCGGGGCATAATGACAAAGATAATCGCTGCTAAATATCCTTTATGCACTGGTGTTATAATTAACGCAATACTTCTAGGAACATTGAATAACGATTTAATACTTAGAAAAACAATAATAGTGCAGTAGGAACAAAGTAGTGAAAGTCAATCCCAACATGCTCATTCTCATTAGTTTTATTCAACTTAATTTGTAATTGTCTGGATCAATATTAAACCACCAAAGTACAATTTTATTCCAAATCAAGATTGATATAAGGTTACTAATAAATTTGAACAAATCCTTGTGGATACAACACTTATTTACTATAATTGAACTAGTGCACTAGCTGGACTTTACCAATAACGAGGTCGATGTGTAGATTTGTCAAGGATTTGAGTAAAATTAATCAGTAGCTATAATAAGTTCAGATTTGTTGTAAATCTATGTATAAGGTTGTGAATTCAATTTTTTTAGGTTTAAATAGTTTCTTTTCTATGCTCAATTGCCTTTTAGTGCTTCATGTAAGCAAAGAAGAAAATAGGTTGAAAATTACCTATTTGACCTTGAGATAGAAAGAACAATAAGAGATAATAGCAAAACTAGAAAACAGAAGAAGCAAGAAAGGTTAAGTACGCAACACAGAGAGCCATGCACTTCAACCCTAGTTCAACAACCTCAATAGGAACCAATGGCAAAAGATGTTGTACAAAGAAGATTATTGGGAGACTATGCTCAAAATCAAGGACCAAGACATTTTTCCAGCATAGTCAAACCAATAAAAGGAGTAGACATGAAACCAACCCTGCTATCTTTGATCACATCAAACCGTTTTCAAGACTAGATTATAAAAATCCTTACAACCACTTGTCCACTTTCTACAAACTTATTGGCACCATGGAATTACCATGTGATGACGAGGAGGCAATTTATCCTATATTATTTCGATTCTCACTTACGGAAAGAGCTGAGACACAGTTGCAATCAAATCCTAGCCAAAACCTATCTAGGTGGGAGAATGTGGAGAAGAAGTTTTTGACCAGAATTTGCCCCCCTCCCCTTCCCATCTAGATATATTAGTGTCAAATATGTAATAAAAACATTCTCTAGAGGAGCAAATGAACCAGATTGTGAAGCATGGGAGAGATTCAAATAACTACTAAAGAGAATTCCTAATCATAGTTTTGATGATGTGACTCATGTGCTGGAGACCATCTAAATGGTCATTGCACAACAACTAAACCAACATAAATAGAGGATGCCAACTACATGAACAACTCTAGGTGGCTAAAAGGTTACTCAAACAATTCAAATTGGAGGAACAATTATAATTACTATGCTAAACCCAATCAAAAGCAAGCAACTTACCAGAGTCAGCAACCCCATCAATAGGACAAATTAACCAAAATGGATGAGGCTCTCAAATAATTCATGTAGGTGTTTTCAACATGCCAAACGTGGAAATCATAGAGATTTAGGAAGATTATAACTAGGATTGGATAAATCAAATATCAACAACATTAGTAATCCAAAAATTGGTTACTCCAATTATAAATTTCATGCCCAAAGTAGATTCGTCCCGTTCGCCCAACGAGCCAACTAAACTCACCCAGCTAAAAGAGGTCCATTCGCGCAACTAATTGTGCGTTTTAAAAATCTATAAATAGAAGGCGCTTTTTTTTATTTATTTTTATGTTTCATTATTATTTTATTTTTGGATTTTATTTGATATTTCAAGTTTTATTGAATAAAAGTGGAAAAGATAAAAGCTTGGAATATCATTTACAAATAAGTGAAAATCTCAGAGATTTAAGAAAATTATCAACATAATTAGTGGAATATTAACTAGTCAAATATTATCAACAGAATAAGTGAAATATTGACTAGCCAAAGGTTATCAACAATATCATATACCCACAATGTTAGTTATTCAAATTACAAATGATAAGATTTGAGGAATGTATCAAAGATATGGAATCTTCAAAGATTAATATCTCTTCACTTGAAGGTAGAAGGGCATTCTAACGGATGGAGACATTCGATTTCAATATCAGCATAGTCTTCAGTATGGTTAGGAGTAGCTAACTCCCTCATTCACGGTAGTTAGGTGCAATGTATTCTTAATTCTTTGTGAATTCTTCATTCAATATAATTCTTTTCCATAATCTCTTATATTTTATTCTTGTTTTAACTTCATTCAATATAATTCTTGTTTTGCACATACGAGTTTCCATACTGATCTGAAAGATAGTTTACAAGTCTAGTTTATGATCTTTAACTACATGTTCTAGATGTGGTGCATATGTGGGAGTACCGGCTGATTTAAAAGATAGTTTGGGAAACATAAGTAGGATAAAACAACTATTGATTTCACATGCTAGACATAGATGTGGTCATTGGGCATTCTTAAACATCAACGTATTGTTCATTAATGCAAACGTAATCATAAAAATTGCTAGACAAAATTTTTATTATTTTAGTTTAGGCTTGTTTGCGACGAAATCGAGGCATGTTACAAATGATGTGAATGTGAGAGACAAAAATTGAATTATATTGTTTATTGATTTTTACTTTCAATGAAATTATGAAACTCAATCCCGGTGAAGCTTTTATATTATATTTTTCTAAATCAAGCTCTTTGTTTCCATTATGTCAATTCCTTTTATTCTTTACAATTTAATTCTCACTTTATTTTCCCTAAACCAAACATGTTTTGTTCTTTGCAACTTTATTAGTAAACAATCCTTTAAATATAAACCACATTAGTCCCTATGGGATACGATATCTGGACTTGTCCATTTTATTACTTGTACGATTTTGTACACTTGCCAATTCCATAACAAGTTTTCCCCGCTGTTGTTGGGGACTATAAGTAGCATCTATGGTCTTATCTTTAGTGTTCAGCTCAAGTAGTGACGTCCTCTATTGCTCATCTTGGTGTTATCCCCAAGTGGCGTGGCTTCTTCCATTCATTCCATTCTCCGTTCGATTCGCGTTTCAACTTCATACCAACTCACCATCCACTCACGTTTTGGTTTAATTCGTGTTTCCCTTTTTCAATTATGTGATTTGTATCTGTTTGTGGTTTTATTCATCCATCCGCTTTTTCTGGCTGGCATCCATTCACCGAACCTTGCATGCATTTTCCCCTATTTTCTTAAATTGCAAAATGGGTATGAAACTCACACTCATCAGTTGGACGTAATGTATCTTAACTTTTTATGATTTTTGCTATTCAATATATTTCTTTCCCATACTCTTGTGTTCTATTCTCAATCTTAACTACATGAATTGATTGATTTAATATTTTTGGGTATCTAATCATTAGACACAATATTAGAACCTAGACTATAATAGAAGAACTAATTAGGCATCTAGACATAAAGTTCATCATTGGCCATTCTTAAACATCCGAACTTAAGGCTTAATGCGATATTTTAATGAGAAAAGGTTTGAGACATTAGGGTTTTTATTAAAGTTTACACTTGTCTTTAAGAAATTAAGACCTGTTAGATAGTGGTGTGAATTCTAGAGTCGGGAATTAAAAATATATTGTTAGTGTTTTCATATTGATTTGATGCATGAAATTCAACCATAGTAAAGTATTTGCCACATAAGAACTTTCACCAATTTAATTGCATTCTAGATTTTAAAATATCCGAACATTCAATATTCAATATTTATTTTATCCTTCAAAGTTTTTACCGAAATTAGTAAAGAATCCTAGTTTTCTAAACAATGCAAGTCTCCTAGGATTACGATATCTGGACTTTCCATTTTATTACTTAAACAATTTAGTGCGCTTGCCAAAATTATAACACTGGTTAAGGTAGATAAATCTTCTTTCCTATACACTTTGTAGTTATTTATATGGAAGAGGATTATAAATTCCTTCTCATCCTTGGAAGACTTTTTGTGAAGACAACCAAGGTGATCATAGATGTTGATAAGGACAAATTAAAAATATGTGTTCACGATGATGAAAGTGCCAAGCCTAAAATGTTTTCCTTCAAAAAAGTGCCAAGCCTATCATTCTCATCACCTTATTGACCAAAAATAAAGAACAAAGATTGGTGGAAGTATTGAAAGCTAACAAAGGAGTTATTGGATAAACCTTATTAGATCTGAAGGGAATCAATCTTTCCTAGTGCATGCATTAGATCCTAATGGAGGAAGATTATAAAACAGTAACTCAACCACAAAGATGCCTTGACCTTAGTATGAAAGAAGTTGTAAGGAATGAGGTAATAAAATTACTTGAATTTGGAATGATCTATCCAATTTCAGATAATGATTGGGTCAGTCTTGTCTAGGTAGTTCCAAAGAAGGGAGGAATGACAATAATTCACAATGAAAAGACAGAATTAATCCCTTCAAAGAGCGTTAGTGGATGGACAGTGGCGGATCTTGACCAACATTGTTAGGGGAGCCCAAATAATACATCCAAAATTTATACATTTCATTATTGTCACTAACACAATAAAAATGAATTCATAACTTAATATAACGATAATTAAAAAAGAAATCACAAATATCTAAAAGATTGCCCTTCGTTCCTTCAGATCCCTGAACTCATCAATAATTGAATCAGAACTAAAATTTTCAGCTATTTCTTTTTCAATGTAAATAATCATATTGTCGGCAAGAAATTCATCTTCCATTTTATTCCGCAATCTTGTTTTGATAA
>Ga0209389_1000673_pt1 | contig 21248 bp, 11 predicted proteins | sample CowpearedBW_FD_187526 | JGI IMG/M metagenome (GOLD analysis project Ga0209389, IMG submission 187526) | Root nodule microbial communities of legume samples collected from California, USA - Cow pea red BW (SPAdes) (version 2) | ecosystem: Host-associated > Plants > Roots > Nodule | place: USA...
TATTATTAGTTTTGTTTTTCTCTTATTGTTATTTTCAATAAGTAAAAATTACATCATGATAAAATATATTTTTATTGTTTAAACTATATTTAGATAAAATATGAAACATTTGTAAAACATAAGATTTTCTAATTGTTTTATTTAAAATAAATAATACAATTTATTAAAAATAAGGATGCTACATGATGGATTAAAAACTCTGGCCCAATCCATTATTTTTGGGACGGGCTAAGGGGCTGACCCGTGGAAGTTGACCCATTTTGTCATCCTTACTCGAAGTGCTTGTTGTCCTATTCTAGTTCTATTTGAGTATATGATTGATTGTGGTACTTGTTTTGGATTTTGCTATTGAATTTAATGTCGCGCTTGTTTCGTTTCCAGTTTCAGTGATTTTCAATTTCATTGCAAATTGACACTTTCTTTGCTTTGGACTCATTTGATGGTAACTCTTTTTCATGTTGAGTCTAAGATTCAATTGATAGATAATACAAATACATTACAATTTAAAATTAAGAAAAAAATATTAATAAAATTGAAGTTTTTTATAATTTGTTTTAAAGAGAACTATGTAACCCTGATTTTACATTTTGAATGAGAATACGTTGAAGCAAGGTCAAACAGCTTGTCAGACCCAAATATAAAATTTTAAAAATGTTTTCTCCATTCATATTAGTGTGTTTTGTTTGATTTTTGGGAAAAACAAATATTTTAAAATTACATTAGTTTCGTGCACTTGATTAAAGGGAAGCATCTTATGACGGACGTGTGGGGTGCTAATACTTTCTCCACACGTAACCGACTCCCAAAACTGTTCTGATTTTGCAAACCATTTTTTATTTAAGGTTTTCCATATTTTCCTTTCCCAAACTATGGTGGTGACTCCCTTTGTAAAATTTATATTTTATAATGATGTTATTTTGTGTTCATTGTCTCGTCATGATTTTTTCCGAGGTTGCGACAACTAGGGCTTGTGGGATTAATCTCTTCTTCCTCTTTATATCTCCATCTTCTTCCACTTTCATTTTGCAAATTTGTGCTCTCCATGACAATGGAGAGCTAAACCCATTTTGTTGGGGGTAGATATAGCCACTAAACTCTTATGTATTTGTGAATGTTTTGAATATAGATTTCCTTCTTCCATTAATTGCTAATATATTTTTTTCTTTACTTTATGTTTGCTTTGGTTTGGACACTCATTATATGATACTTGGGTCATTAGGTATTGGAAAATATCTCCTGAAACCTAGATTTGGAACAAGATACCTAATGGAACTTGTATCTAGGAATGGAGCTTGACCCTTTAGTTGTCTTAAACCTTAGTTTATAAAGCGGGTTCACTTATTTGGGGATTCAAGGAATTAATTCTCAATAGGAAAACCTAGGCTAGTTTAATTAAGGGATTAGGGTTTGAGTAAACTTGTTGGTTGACATTAGTAATTTAATGGGGAAAAGTTTGAGTGTTTTGTATGCCTAAGAGGGAAGTCGATGAAATCGAACCACAACAATATCAATCTATTGTATTTCTAGTCTTTTACATTCTCTAAGAGTTTCAAATTTCCAAGTCAACTTTGATCATTTATGATCAAATTTACGTTCTTGCACAAAATTTAAATTATGGATTCATTCTTTGGTTTAAAGTAGTTATTAATTGCATGGAAATTTAAGAAGATCTTGCCACATTTTAGAAGATTTGGTAGTTATTATCTTTTGATATTTCATGATATAATTAAATAAGATAATTATTTAAAAATATGAAATAAAATATCTAAAGATATATTTTCCTCAAATTATCTTTTATTGTAAATATTTATGAATTATCAAAGCCCTTTTTCTGGAAAAAATAGAAAAAATCGTAAGGTCCAATTTTTGTTGCCTATTCCCTCTCCTTGGCTTAGCCAAACTTCTTCACTCTTTCAAGTTTTTCTTGCCTTCTTCATGCAATGCTTGGCTTGGGTTTTTTTGATTTTGGTAATTTTCTATTCTTGGATTTATCTTTAAGGTGTCATGAAGTTTTAATAAATTTATCTCCACACCTCCATGAGCTCAACTTAGCTGCAGTTACACTAAAACACCTCAAAATATCCAAAGAACATTTATGCAGATAAAAAGTTATTTTTAACATGTTTTTGTATCTCATGCTCAATAAACTCAATTGTAAGAAATCCAATTAAATCAATCTTTTAAGAAAATTTCATTAAAAATCCATTATTAAACATTAAATGAGGGCATAAATATGAACTCATCACACACCCTTCTTGCTTTGGGAAGCTCCTTAGGAGAAGCATGACTACCAAATTAGGCCCAAAATTAGTTTTCTAAACGCATTCTACCTTGGGCAAAAAATTAGGCATATCTTCTTTTACACCAAATTAGCCTACTATGGCCTAAACCAAATTATGGCCCAAATGCAAGACCCAAATAAGAAATCCTATTTTACTAGGCTCGTAATACAAGGCTCAAAATATTATTATAATATTTACAAAGAATCCTAGACTAGGTCTTCACAACTTCCTTAGCTAGGTGAAAATCAACTTGGGCCTACTTAGCTCGAACGAAGTCAGTCTTCTTGGATCCTTCTTGCCATGGTTCTTATGGTTGGTCCTTTGGCTAGGGGTTCTCCATCATCCACTCCCTCTTAAAAAGAATTTGACCTCAAATCTAGAGGGTATGCCTCATAATCTATGCTACCTATAAAAGGAATTAAGTCACTTACATTAAATGAAGCATTGACTTCATATTCACTAAGCAGATCTAGCCTATATGCATTGTTGTTGACTTTTTTGATTACTTGAAAGGGATCATCCCCTCGAGGGTTGAGTTTTGGACTTCCTTTGTTTTGGAACTCTGTCTTTGCTTAAGCGTGTAGGTTTAAAATTACCTTCTTAGCCAAGAAGGGGAGATTGGATTGGCTTAGTACTTAAAAAAATGTTCAATTAAAATTTGTAAAAGCTCTTGCTATTTGAAATTAATTGACAAACAAATCAGATTTTATTACTGTAGGACCACACATTTCAGTCAATTAAAAACAAAAACAACAGATTAATTTGTTCATACAATATGATTCAACAAATTGAAATATAAGATCAATAGATTGATATTTTGGGAAATTCTACAAAAAATCGCAAATCACCAAACTCACCCAAACGACATGCTTTATCATACAAGATTGGTTCCAATTGATATATCAAACTTAGTTGCACTACCAGATTACATTTAAACACATTAAATCCTTACAAAGATTGATCAAAAGAGTTTTCTTGATATTTAAATGAAGAACAAGATAAGGCAGAGAGAATCACATATTGGTTTTTATATTGGTTCACTCAAATCTGAGTTACATCCAGTTTTTCAGGTCAATCTGAGTTTGATAGTATACTATATCAAAAGGATTACACAATCTCTAAAAGATTACACTTTTAAATATAAGGAAAAACACCAAGATTCTTGAATCCCACAAGAATCTCAATCCCTACACTACAAGATCCCACTTGTAAACCTAGAAGCACAATTGGAAACACCTAGAAGCATAAAAAGAACCAAACTTGAGTGATGGCTCTCCCTAGCCAACAAAAACATGTTCTTCAATGCTTCAACACAAGCAAAACTTTGCTCCAAGATCCAAAGATCTTCAATCACGAGTTGCATTGTGTTTAATCCAGAGAGAGTTTTCCCAAATCATTTCACTATTTTCGTGCTTAGAAATCTCAAGTGCTACTCCACTCTTTGAAAAACAAACTAATATAGCTTGGTCATTAGTGAATTCAATAGGTTAATTTGTCTGTACAATATGTTGATTTCACTTGACTTAAGTGAAATCAATCGATTGAATAACAATTGAACTGGTTGAATGCATTCATACCAGAACTATATGTAGCGGGCCTTCTAACCTGTTAAAACCTTTTTTAACAGATTGAAAAAAGCAAACAAAAGAAAAGAGACATCTACTTTATGTCATATAGTCTAAGAATATAATTCAAACTTCAAGCTTTGACATCTCCATGTTAACTCCAAATGCAACAAACCACAAGCTTGATCATCAACGAATCACTTCAATTCTTCATTAAATCTTCATCAATCTCACATGATCACATGCACTAGCTTCATAAAATCCATGCACTAAGGTCACTTGTGCTAACAATCTCCCCCTAATTTAATGAAGCCAATATCCATTGTTCTTTGAATTGAATTGATGAGGATAGGTCCACTCTGAAAACCTGAAATAGCTCTCGCAGACACAAAGTATACACATGCATATTCACCACAACGAAAAGCATTCAAGCAATCCACATATACACATGCTCCCCTATCACTGTTGTGGTTTCGTTTTAGATTCAATTTCAATTTTACTATCTCTCATTCAGTTCTTGGTTTGATTATCTCTTAGTATTAATATTGGATCAATTCATTAGTTATCTCACTTTTTAATTGTAACTTTTCAATTCATTAGTTATCCATGTTTTCTCCCCCTTTTCAATTCAATTTTTAGGGAAGTACTAAAATTTCACTCATTAGACCAACACAGATAAACTCTCAAGGACAACTGATAAGATACAACTGACAAAAGCAAAAAGAAAAAAATAAAACTAAAGCTAATAAAGATTGATATAATCAACCAATTGAAACCTAAAAACAATTGATTTAAAAACTGACAATAACCACGAAAAATATGAATGCAACATAGCATATGCAATGCATGACTTAAGAGCCAACCCACTCAATCATTTCTTGGGGTTTTTTTATGTTATAGACAATGATGGAGCTCCTTGGACGTGGAAGTGAGGAGGAGACTCCATGAGCTTGCAACGGAATGGCAATGGAGACAAGATTGAAGGCTCTTGTAGCTATGATATGGTGTGGTGGAGATGAAGTTCTAGGAAGGAGACCTATCCTAGGGAAGGAAGCTAGATGAGCTAAAGGAGAAGCTTAGTCTAGCTTTGACTCATAAGGTAATAGTGTGGAGTGATCTCAACATCATTCTATTACCAAGCAAAGAGTAACCCAATACAAGTGGTGGAGACCTACATTTGTAGTAAGGTGGCCGGCCAATGATGTAATACAAATGCATCTTGAAATGAAATGCAAACTTGGCTTGGAAAATAAGCTAGCCTTAGATCCGTTTGATGTAAGGGAGTGAAGGATCATGTGCCAAGTGGCAAGTCATGCTCTCCATGCCTTTGCACCATGTGTTCCAAGTGTGCAAGGAATGTAATTCTCGGCTAAGCCTTTCGATTGGGCTTGAATTAGGCCAATTTGAAAGCTAATCAACAATGTACTTTGCTTTTTTATTTTATAAAGCATGGCCTAACATGTGGCCCAAAAATAAAGTCTACTCTAATGCTCTGACATGCCACCTCTCATATTTTAACATCCTCTTTGGCCCATGAGAAGAACATTTGAAGCCCATGAGGATTTTGGCCATATTGAGAGAAGTCCATTTGAATCTTTCTTAACATGCCTCTTGTTATTGGGCCTTGAGGTGCATGTGGGCCATGGAATGGGCCTTTGGCTGGTCATTGACATTTTGGATATGGTCATCAAGTTCTTGAAACCTTGCAGTAAAGAAAGCATGATGCTCATTTTGAGACACGTTAAGCTCTTGAAGTTGGTTGAGAACCATCCCTTCAAAGTGAGAGTAGGTAGGACCAGTTTCCTATGAGCATTGTACAACTCAATGGCCACCGGCTCAGATTCAACAACTTCCTCCTCAGTTTGATGTATTCCACTTATTGCAGCCTCATGATCATGTGAACCAACTACAACAATTTTAGCAGCATCATTTTCTGTGATCCATGTGTTGCCAATCTTGGTGAACACCATCTTATGCATGTTGAGAGTAGAGAATCCATTCAACAGGCTAGTAGACTCTTCAAGTTCTCCTTCTACATCCACTCCAAAATGCTTAATGAATTTGGAGATGAGCACAACATAAGGCAGCTTGAAATATGTGAGCCTATTTGCTTTCATCATATGGTCAAGGATTGTGTAGGTCCAGTCAACAACCATATCATTTTGGATGTAGTACATAACCACACCCTCATTCAAATTTGAGTAATTGCTCCCCCCTAAGAACAATCATTTTTATCATAATCATGGCTAGCAGTCTCTCATCAATACGAAGAAGTCTCCCCACATGAAAATTATGAATTTGAACACCTGGATTTCTCACACATTGGCCAAAGTACTGAACTATTTTGAATTCCTCAACAGTCTTAGTTTCTTTATATTTAACATGCACCTCTCTTTGTCTCAAACCAGCCACATCCTTCCATGCTTTCCTTGTTATCTCCATCTGGACACCTTTCGCATTGGATTTTAGCACACCACCACCAAACTTAAGGTTGACATAGAATACTTTCACCAAATCTGGATAATTTTTTTTATTTGAAAGCTCAAAGAAGGTTTTAAGCTCTTGTGTTCTTAGTTGTTAATAGAAAGCCTTACATTTTTCATCCCTCAACTAAGAGAAACGCAACACCTTGGGGATGATAATCTGCTTGCAAGTTATCTCAATGAGGAACACCTAGATTTTGTCGGCATGGCCTTAGTGTAAGAGGGGTGGAGATTTCGCCATCAAATTGCACATTTCTCTATCTGCGGGGCATTTTGTATTGTAGTTTGGCTCTTACTAGCAAATATGAATGCAAATGCATGATGCCAAGATCAATATTTATAAAATCAACATATTGAATTTTACAATCAGTCAATTCATTTGCACAATATTTTTGTATTCAAAGCAGCATAAGCAATCAGAGCCAATTAAATGTATTGTAATCTAAGTATGCTCATAAAGCATGATGTTTCTTAGGCTTTTTATGTGTTATCTACTCTTTTCTAATCACAACAAATGCATACACATTGGGATTCATGTAATAAAGGTGTTTATATGGTCAATGAAATTCAAAAGGTAGTTTTTGCTTATGCAATAGTTGTTACTATAGTACTTATAGTGTCACATGATGGATTATTGATTGGGTCAATTAATTGATTTTAATTCATTCAGATTTAAATTAGCGTAAGTGAAATCAACACATGAAAGGTACATAATCAACATATCAAAATATTGGTATATCACTCTTTATGCAGAATTTAACAGTTAAGTGAAATCTTCATGCTGTTTTGCAAAACCCATAGATTAAAACATTGGCAAATCACACTTTATGTAGAATTTGATAATTTGAGTGAAACTATTGTGTTGTTTTATGAAATCAACAAATGAAAATACTGACAGAGCACAATTTATGAAGAATTTAACAGTTTAAGTGAAATCTATGTGTTATTTTGTAGAATCAACAGATTAAAATACTAGCAGATCAGACTTTATGCAAATTTTAACTATTTAAGTGAAAATAACACATGATTCAATGAGATTAACAACCTAGAAATGTGTTAAATCAAAATTTTCATATCTAGAATACATAATTTTGTTCTAATCTTGTTAAACCTATCACAAACAAGTGGTTTGGTGAACCAATAAGCTAATTAGTTCTATGTTTTAACAAGCTTAATTTCACAATGACCTTTTTGTACATGTCTCTAATAAAGTGATGTCTTATCTCAATAAGTTTGGTTTTAGAGTGTTGTTTTGGACTGTTACTTAGATTAATTGCACTAGTGTTATCACAATACAAAGGTACCTTTTCCAAATTCATGCCCTAGTCAAAGAGTTGAAGTTTTAGCCATATGATTTGAGCACAACCATGACCAACTGCTATATATTCCGCCTCAACTATGGAGAGTGCGACACAAGCTTTCTTCTTGTTATTCCATGATATCAAGCTTCAACCAAGTAGGTTATATGTTCACTTGTGCTTTTCCTATCCAATTTGCACCCTGCATAGTCAGAATCTAAGAATTCACTAAGATGTTGACATGAGAAGCCAAGGTGGTTTGCTTCTTGAAGATTTGATGAAGATTGAATGAAGCTCTTTTGAACTATCTTAAAGCCATTACCATTAGAATGAAGCCTACATTGATGAAGGAAAGGAGATTTGATGATATCCATGGTGATCAAGGCTGGAACGTGTGCTCTCCATGTAGTTACATCATTAAGAAAGTGTATTTGTAGTTTGTAATTCATGTTGTAGACCTTATAGCATTAATTAGATGTAGGTTGGTCTTTACTGTGTTTTTAATATGTTGAATGGTTTTTCAACAGGTTAAAATGTCTCTTTTAATATGTTGAATGGCTCACCAGCAGATGCTACCAGTTGTGCTGCAACATAACTGGTAGCATCTGCTGGTGAGCCAGAGGTGTTAAAGGTCAGGTTGGGGGTTTGATTCCCACTGGCAACAACCCACCCAGTATGAATGGACGGAGAAGGGTGAGGGGTTGGGGTGCATTGGGCTGTAGTAACCTGACAGCCTCTGGGGCCCGAGGAGGGGTAGCCAGGGATGTTACATTGCAGCTGTTGAAGATTGATCTTGGATCAATTCTTAGAGCTTCTGGCTTGGTTTGAAGCTTAGAAAAAGTGGTTTGTGGTAGGCTAGGATGTGCTACCACTGAGGTTTGATCTTTCTCAAGCTTTGTGTGTGTGTGTCTGGTGGTTTTCCAGGTCTGCAAGAGGGTTCTTGCTGTGATGGTGTGATTCTTGTGCGATTCAAGAGTCTTTTGTGGTGTTTTTGCATATTTTGGAAGTGTAAGGGTGGATACTTTGTAAAACTTTTGAAAAATAGTGCAAAGTCAAGCTAAGGTTGCCTTGACAAACTGGATGTAGCTCAGGTTTGAGTGAACCAGTATAAAATATCGTGGTGTCCTCTCTTATCTAACCTTTCTCTCTTGCATTTTCATTTTAAAGTTTCAAGAACTTGTGCTTTAATAATCTTTTTCATGTTCTTGCATGTTTTCATAGCATCTGCAGCATTGAGCATGTTTGTATGATCATTTGGAACTGGTCTTGATCATTCTTGAGCATTGTTTCTGGTTTAAAATTCAAACTCGCAATTCTGCATTTTTCCCAGTATTTCAGTCAACTATTTTTCTGTTTCAATCGATTAATTATACCAAAACAGAATCTGTTTAGTAAAATCAATCTGTTAACTTTGTTTTTGATCGACTGAAAGTGTACAATTCAGTACTGTTTGCATCCTAACTTGGTGATATATTTTGATTCAATTAAAGGTGGTTTTTAGCTTACAAAGATAGCCTAAATTTTTAAACTAGCCAATTCACCTCCCCCCCCCCCTTCTTGGCTTTTCAACCATTTCAAAACTAACACCTTCTAGTAAGCCCACCTTTAAGGTATCACCAAAGTCTTGTAGACTACGCAAATCTCAAGCAAACAAATATGTTGATCCTGCATTATCGCCTGGCGCTGCTCTTGAGTCACCAGGTGAATTGCGCTTCTAGATTGCTTGGCAGGGGCCTCGTGCCACCGGGCGCCAAGTGCCTCTGATGCCATTATCTCTGTAGGTATTGCCTGGCGAAAAGATCCTCACCGCTAGGCGCTACGCATTCCAGGTCTCCTTTGGTTTTGTAGCTATCACCTGGCGGTCCTAACACTTCCGCCAGGTGCTACACCAGTACTCGAGCAATACTATTTTTTTTCAGGTTCAGACGCAATTGCACGTACACTTCACTCATATAGCCACTCATCCAGAGTATCACAATCCTAAATCATTATTATCTCACTCATTTCAACCATCACAACTTATTTCCCTATACATTTATTCATTAAATTAATCACATATGGAATCCCAAGTACCCATTCTCATCCTTCCATTACTTACTGTTACACCATGTCCTCTTTCTTCTACAGATAGCTAAATCACGTTTCCATCCTACTAAATTCTCTTCTAGTCTCTTGCCACATTATACCACATTTTTCCTACTCGAATTGAACCATGATAACTTGGCCCCCCAAAAGTTACCACAACCACCTCAATCTCATGCTACTGCCCATCCATTTCCTAAATTGGTTTAGTTGTTATTTTAGACTATGTTTAGTATCACAATGTTTCTCCCATGTAAATGCACTAATAGATTCACAATAACTTTAATATGTTTTCTTCTCCATTCTTCCTCTGCTCAACATTGTCTATTCAATTGACGTAATTAAGATATCACAACTAAGTCCCCAAACCCTTCTCGCATCTCACAGCCATATAGTGTAGGAATTCATTGCGCTTGCACCTAACGGTAATTCAAGCGGCACCACGCGATGCATACAGTTGTGGGTACAACCCAGAAATTCTCTGCACCTACGAAAACACCCAACATTCCTAGTTTCCTTCTTTGCATTTTCTTACGACTTCGCATGTGGTTCTCCTCACCGTTATATAACTTCACAACCTAAAAACATCCATTAATATATTCCCGTGCAATTCAACCACCAATTAACCTTATAAGATCAAACCCCAAAATTCCAAACCCTAAATGTGCGTTCATACAATTTTATCAAATCAACCTCAATTTACAACATAATTTCCCAATTTCTAGCATCCAATAATCAATTCAAAGATAAAGCTCCCTTCCTTCTCGTTTAGAATCCACCCATAACACACAAAACATCAAAATCGAGTCAAATTTGGCTTGCGTCGCCTAGCGGGTCTTCATCATCGCCAGGCCATTCATCCAAAAACTCAGAAACAGAGAAACGAGGTTGTGTCGCTTGACGGGCAGTTCCTACCACCAGGTGGTTCCTGTCAGGAACCTAGAATTCCACAAAAACTAACATGCATCGCCTGGTAGCTTTGAAGGTCGCCAGGCAGTTTCTGGAAAATTTTCCAAAAACCTAAAAATTTAAGCGTTGACAATAAAGAATTCAAACATAATCAGGCTATACATCATGTAATTAAATTCAAACTATAAAATTACGAGTTCCAGCTCCCTTAACCTAGATTCCTTGCTTAGAATTGAATATGCTATTGGTCCTCCTTGATCACCAATGGCTTCCCTTAGCTCTCTCCCTTGTTCAGCTCCTATGGTGCACTCACTAAGTCTGTTTTCCTCTAGAATTGCACTCCTCACAATGCTCTCAAATGTCTAGTCTCAAACCTCTTCTTCTTTTTTCCACTTGTTCTCTTAATTATGTCTTAATGGTGGGTTAATGACTAAAAATGAGAATTACTTTAATGGTGATGGTAATGGTCATCGAAGGATCATTATGAGTTTTTTTTCAGCCCCTCTTGGCTGCCTCTTTGTTAGCTAGGGTTTCTCTGTCCTTTCATATTCATGCCAAAGAGAATTTTGGCAAAAAAAAAAGTTTAATTTGGATCTACCAAGGTACGAACCCACAACCATGTGAATGCCACAATTATCAAGTCCATGCACAACCATTCAACCAATTCATGTTTCATAATAATTCCTATAAATATAGGGTTATATTATCACCTATCATGATCACTTATGTTATCAAAGGAATGCATAATTAAAATAACACACAATTTCACATACATAGGACTCAAACCCAAGTCCTCTTAACATGACCAAGTACTCTCAACCACTTGAGCTAGTACATTTCACGTCATAAATGTCAGTATTAAATGTCATAAAGGCTCCCACTACTCGCATTTATTAATTAATTATTAATTTAATTAATTAAATTTCGCGAGTCTTACAAATCACGCGTTCCATCATCAAATCACAAACCTACCCGCTCGTGATACTATCAAGCATATCTTGGCTCAGGTTTGACTTTTAAAATATATAACACACAACAAAACAACACATTGTCCCTGCACTATCACCCGACACTGCCTAAGCATTGCCAAGCGAAAATGTGCTACACACCGCTTGACGGTTACCACAAGCCGCCAAGCACCACACATTCGAGGACCCTTTGGTTTGTGGCTATCGCTTGGCGGTCCAATCCACACCACCAGACGATACACTAGTAAAACACATTTTACTTGTTTAGGAACCCTAGAACAGGTTCTAGCACACTCCAATAATCACAAGCACACATAAAAAATGTTAAATATTCATATCAATCAACATGACTCAAAATTACACTATCATATCTCACATACATCAATCTCATAGATATTTATTCACATGTATTCACCAACTTCAACCATGACATCACTTATATTAAACCAAAAATAATCCATGCTCATAAAAATTGTAGAATACTAACCAATTCATGTGTATATTCACACCAAGTTCAGAATTCCTCTCAAGCAGTAACTACGAAAGCTTCTTTCAACCTATAACTCATATCACCCAACTTTAACACCCACACTTAATCATAATTTCACACATTAGCTTCATAATAACTTTAACCCTTATTCTCCATACAATTCACGCCATATTGTACTTGACTTCAAAACAGATTTTGTAACATTTTATTCATTCCAAATGCATTATGCCAAGCCCCCAATTAATCATCACTACATGATCAAGCACTTTAAAGACTTCCAAACCAGCAATCATGAGTATCACATATCTCCAACTACAGACATCAAAACAATAATCACATTGTTCAAACTAAAGAACATGTTATGAACCCGCTATCAAAAATCAGCTAAAGTAGACGGTTAACGAACCCGAAAATGCAATTTTACAAAAACTGCGCAGACTAGAAAAATATAATCGCCCAACGACTAGATTTTGTCACCCAATGAACCAATCATAGACCTGGCGCCTGATGATAGGAAACCACTGCCCGATGGTCTTTGCTGCATGAAAATTATGAGAGATAGTGTAATTACACCTACTTTGGTCAATTTCAAGGCACTCAAACATGCAGAATTTAACAAAGGTTCGCCCATCATGCATAAAACTACACAAAATCCAAGGTACATGTTCACATTGAAACCACAAAATCGCTGAAAACGTACCAATCTAATTTGTGTCGCCTGACGGGCCTTCATTGCCGCTAGGCGGTTTTTGGACAAAACCTAGAAACTTAGTTTAAATAGAATGTGCCGCCTAGCAAGCCTTCAAAGCCGCCAGACGGTTTTTGAAAATTCCAGAAACACGAAAAATCCATAAACTTGGCAGAAACAAAAAGCACACATGCATCCCATACATTACATAATTAAAGGTTAAAGCACAAAATGCAGCTCCCCTAACTTAGATTTCCCGCTCCAATGCACTCCTAAAGTTCTTTCTTGGCCCAAAATTGTCTTAGCTCTTTTCTCCTACACTTGAGTTCACTTTCTCCCTTCCAACTCTTCCCTTTGGTTTAGTTTTGGTGTTCTGAAACTCTCCTTGGCAGCCTCACAAAATGACACTCTCTAATGCCCTACTCCCCTCTTCCACATTAACTTTTCAGCCCAAAATTAATTAGTTTAATTACAAAAACGAAAATGGAGTTTAATTGTCATTCATGTGGTTCATGCACTGTAACATGAAAAGGACCACATCGTGTTAGCCAAGGTTCAAACTCACATCCACCAATTACTAAGTATATGCACAACCAACAAGCAAATACATGTTTCATGACATTTTATGCACATACATGATCATAACACCATGCCACGTGTTCATGCCTGCCCGCAAAATAATTTAAATTAGAGAGAGAAAGAAAGAGGGAGAAAGAGAAAGAGAGAGAGAGAGAAAGAAAGTACTATATGTATTCTAATATTTGACTAGCATTGTTTTTATATTGATTGAAGATAATATTTAATATTGTCCTTAATGAGATATTATGTTACATGGTTCATAAGTTTTCTTTAGCAAAGAAATTTTGAACATTGGAGAGAAGATAAAATCAAATAATATATTTTGATTAAATATATTTGATTAAAAAAGCAACTTCAAACGAAGATCTGAAGATGAACTTGAAGAGATTACCAAAACCCTCCTCATGAAGATTTATACGAGAAGATTTCGGTATACGTTAATGAAGAATCAAATCTTTCATATTCGACAAAACTCCAATAGGCATATTTTCAACAACTATGAAATGGATACTAGATTGATAAAGAAAAATACGACAAAAACACATCAACAAAAGAACAAGAGTGGTCATGTTCAAAAGAAATTACATAGTAAAAATGATATGAAAATACTGAGCTTTTAATCTCAATCATAATAGTATAGATTGTGAAAAAAAGGAAAATGATACACCATTGTAATATTCTTCACATTGTGAGATTTATTTGTGCTTCCTTTCTTTGAGAGTAGTTCTCTTCATTCTATTGAGAGTTCTTAATCTCACGTGGAGATTAAGAAGATTATCTGAAGAGATTGTACTCACCTAGAGAGGTTGACACTCGCATTACTTGAAAACGTATATGTACTCATGATACCTGGAAAGTCAATGAGCCATAACTAGAAAATAATGATCAATTAGATAATTACCTAATGGATTAGCTAGCAAGTAAAACACATAATACACATCAATAAAAGGTGGTGTAATAGCAATCAAAGTATGCAATTTCAATCACATTATCAAAACATAGTATAACAGCAACACATGCATATCAATAGAAGGTGATTTAGTAGCAATCAAGGCACACAATTTTAATCAAGCACTCAAAACACATAATCACAACAACAGTCCATTTTAATCAATTTGAAGTTTTTCTAATGGATTATTTTATGCAGAAATGGCACTAACTGGTTACTATGTTTGAGCATGCAATGTCTATAATGCCCAATTTGTTTCTAAGAGTGTAAAATCTCTCTCTGGCCAATGCGTATGGTGTGTTTGGTGAATTGTGATGTGATTGTGTTTGACCCATGAACTGGCGCCAAGTTAACAGAATTTACAAGTTGCTATAACTAACTTAACTACAACTTCTATGCCTACACTACTTTGCATTTCACATGGAACTTGGGTGGGAGATTTCCCAGCAGTTGGCACAACTTTCATCAGGTCATCTAAGTGTATTTGGTGATGTTTCAGCATCCACATGACCTACTGCAATGGTGAATGAATCTAGTTAGCTCATAGCAGCTCCAAATCCACTCATCTAATGGCCTTCCACATGTTAACTTTTGCATAATTCGGACTCCACTTCACTTCTTTCTCTCAGCAATATCTTTCTCACTCAACTCCCTTTCAACAACTTTAATTTGCACTACTAACTATGCTACAATTAAGAAAACAAGTTAGAAAACACCAATGCCTACAACTCACTCAAAAGAACTAAACATGCAAAAATGAGAATTAAGAATGGTATGCATCTATGGACCACTTTTCAGCCATCTCAGGATCAAAACAAGTGTTTTTAATACCCCCAAAGCTTTCCCAAAGGGTGTCACCTCAATTGGATATGAAAATAAAAAAGTCAACTTTTGGTCAAACTTTAGTTAATATTTTCACCAAAAGTCAACTCTGCCATTTATGATCAATTTGATTGGATCAAATTTCTTTCATGGCTTCCTTTTGTCACTTGCAACCTTCTTTGATCTTCAAATCTACATAAGACTCAATTCTCATAAGTAAATGTTAAGCACACCAAAACCTATTCAAAAACTCCTAAAACTAGACTAACACTAGATCAATTCTACTCCTAAGCTTTCCAAACTAAACTAAGACTAAACTAACATGCTACTACCTATTCATGAACCTATTTCACATATTAAACATGGTCTAACTATTAGTAATCCTAATGATTATGCTAAAGAATGCATTAAAAACATCTAATTAGACTACTTTTGCAAAACTAGGCTAGAATCCTAACAAAACTAATTATAGGCTAATGACTCCTAATTAACCATTTAAACATACCCAAACCAATGAAATTGGCTAAGAAAATCTTTAGAGATTAGGGACTTATCATTCCTCATGCAATTCTTTAAATGCTTTAAGCAATTCACAATATCTATTTTCATCATCATTGGAGTTGAAACTACTCATACTACTTTTAGAGGATCCTGTTCCAGCCATCAGACAAAGGTTGGTTTCCTCGTCATTGCTTTCATCAAATTCACTGGATGAGCTGGATTCATTGTCTTCTCGGACATTATAAGCTTTCTTTCTCTTTTTGTGTTTGTTTGCCTCACTCATCTCTTCTAGTTTTTGCTTCAGCTTGAGGACAGAGCATTCAGGTTTTAATGTGTCCCATTTTTCCACACTCATAGTAGGTTGGAACAACATGTTTTTCTTGCTTCCTGAAGGATCTTTGAATTTTGGCAGAATTACTATTAGTTTTGTTCTTGTATTTCACAAATTTTGAGAACCTCTTTACAATTAGACTCAAAGCTTCACTATCGGAATTACAATCTTTTGAGTCATATGTAGATTATGCCTTTTTAGATTTTACAGCAATTTCCACAACAATTTTCAAGGCAATGGTGTGTCTCTTCTCTCCATATTCTTATTCCTTGAGTCTCCCTGGCTCTAGTTCATGTTCCCTCAATTTTCCAAAGAGAGTGACTATATTCATGCTTGTCAGATCTCTGGATTCAGATATTACTGTTACTTTGGGCTGCCATGCTCTATTTAGACTCTTCAATATTTTGATGTTGAGTTCTACTTTGTCAAATGTTTTGCCAAGTGACAAGAGATGATTTACTATGTGTAAATCTTTTATAAACATCACATATGCTTTCTCCAGCCTTAATTTTGAACATTTCATACTCTTGAATGAAAGTATTCTTCCTTGGTCTATTAACCTCATTTGTGCCCTCATGGGTCACTTCCAAAACCTTCCACATTTCCTTAGCTAATTCACAAATAGAAACCCTGTAAAATTCATCCAAGGTTAGTGTAGAAGATATAATGTTCTTGGCTCTAACATCATAGTATGCTCTTTTGTTTTCATCAAGAGTCCAAAGAGAGAACTCTTTAGGGAAAATTTTGCCTTCCACTGTCTTAAATGGTTGAAAAGGTCCATTTACAGCAACATCCCACACACTTTTGTCCACTGTTTTAATAAATATTTTTATTCTGATTTTCCAAAAAGGGTAGTTTTCACTAGCAAGCAAAGGTGGTCTATTGATGGATGCCCCTTCAGCAAAGGTTTGAGATGTATTACACATATTCAGGATCTTTCTAATCGATTATAATTAGATTAACCAGATCTGATATCAATTGTTAAACCAGATATATCTAATATACACAAACCAAGAGGGGATGAATTGGACTTCCAAGATTTTACTATTTTAAAACGTCCTTGAACTATTTTCCAATCTTTATGAATGCATTAATCAATTTATCAATGTTGCATTAATGGATTAAATCGAAGCAATTAGCAGTAATAGAAAAGATGAAGTAAATGAGAGAAGGTAATAATTTCTATACTGGTTCGAGTCAAAATGAATCTACATCCAAAGTCTTTTTCTAAGCAACCAGAGCTTAGAACGATTCCACTAAATCAATAGAGTTCCAAGAATTACAAGATCACCTATATAATTATAAACCTTAATGACCTAAGAACTTGATTCACTAATTAAGAACCCCCCCTAAATACAATGCTACACACAATTGCAAATAGATATTCACCTACACAGTGAATAACAATGAAAATAATGGTTTTCAAAAGAAAAAGGAACAACCTACACCTAGTTGTGTGCAAATGTGACAATTTATCTCTAATGTCAAGCTAGATGTCCCAAGATCAACTTCGTCCTTAATCTTCTTGATCATTCAGCAGAATTATCTCATCAAGAACCTAAGAATTGTTTTTTCTCAATCTTTCAACTCATGTCTTGTATGTTATGTCTCGTGTGATTTAAAAATAAATTTGAGATTTGATTAAAAAGGGAATTTTGCTGGTTGGATTAATGGATTAAGTGTTTTACCTAATGGATTATCGTGATTGAATTTTGATTGTAGTGGTTGTAGTTTACTTCGATAATCCATTAGATAAGTTGCTAATTCATTAAGGACTTCTATAACACTTCGATTTTTGCAATTTAGAATTGGATTTGTTGATCTAAGCAGTTTTAGGCTTGGCTTATATTTATTCTAAGCATGCACTATTCATTAAAATGAAAGATCTAACTTATTACTAGAGACAATGTCTAATCACGTTGTTTGACTTTAAACATCATCAAAACTTCAATTGAGTGAGTAAGCTCTCCCTTTCAACAAGGAGTATTTAATCATCTTAAACATTGATTTCTAAGTTATGTAAAACCATTAAGTGCGGTGAAAACCATTAGAATCACATTATTATATGTTTTAAGAAAAAAAATATTAAAATTGGACAATTATTAAATTTATGTAAACGGATCAATTTTAAAAAGGTAACAAATGTCGATAAATTACTCTTCTAAGTATAATTTCAAAGTGAAACTAATCGTACCCTATTAACATAAATTCCGATAAAAATATTAAAAGTTTTTATTTTATTACTAATAATAATAATTATTATTATTATTGAAATTATACTCAAAGTGTGATTTCTATTATTTTTTTAAGTATGTAAGGAGGTCTTAATTTATTTATTTATTTAAAAAAATATGTTCAAAAGTAGGACCTTATATTTTTTTTAACTTTTTTAAGTTTAATGTACTAAAAAATATAACTCGGATATACAATAAATAATTTATTGTTAAAATATCAATTAATAACTATTTGAATATAAAGGTTTACAATTTTGTTATCTCCAATCATATTTAAACATGCTTATGACTTCGGATATTTTATTCTTTTTCTTTAAATTTGATATACTAAAAAATAAAACTTAGATATACTATAAATAATTTATTATTAAAATATCAATTAATAACTATTTCAATATAAAGGTTTATAGTTTTGTTATCTCCAATCATATTTTTAATATATTATTCTAATTACAAGTAAGACTCAAAATAATTATATTATATATAATGCAAAAATAAGAATACAAAAGTCTGTAAAAAAAATTTCACATGAGTCACTTAACATACTCTTTTAATATTCATTTATTTTATAACATACTCTTTTTTTCACGTAATGATTTAAGGATCACATAATTGAACAAAATTGTTTATTAGTAATTGTTTTATTGTTCTTGACAAAGGCATGACCGATATTTACCAGACAAAACTAATTCCATACACAAGCAAGCGACAACTAGCACGGACCCATTCTTTGTTTTCTCGTACATATTTGCAGCGACACACGACAAAATTAATAAATAATAATAAAACCATGAAAAGGACAACTGTTACTGATAAGAATAAGCAAATATTTTGTGTAAAAAAACCTATTTAATAAATTTATCTATATATTTTGGCCTTTTCTGATTTCATAAGAAAATTCTTCGTTATACATTTCCCTACGGTTTAAAGTAAATGTTACTTACAAAGTTAAGGATAATAAAAGCTTTATAGAAAGTAAGAACTAAAAAAACTCAACCATTCAAAAGTTATAATAAAGTTCTAAATTTAGAAGGTAGAAAAAGGAGAAGGCATTTCCACTCTCACAGAAATTGTAACTTGTATGCTCTCAATCCACACTTGTCTCCCTAAATAATTATACCTACTATTGAAAACATGTCAGATGTGTCATATTTTTTATAATTGGCTTTTATGCGTATACTTTTATATAATTTTATCCTTATATTTTAATTATTCAGGTAAGATCCATAAAATATTAATAGTAGTAGTATATTTTATAAATGACACTTGATTGATTGATTATAAAATCAGTCTATAAATTAAAAAAACAAATAATTTAATCAAATTTCATTTTATAAAAATTATTATCTCTATTTGAAAATATCATTTTTTGACTTTGCATTCTCTCTAAATTTTTTATTATTTTTTCATCTGATTAAAAATTTGAGACCATAACTTTAACAAAGAAATGCTACAACTTTAGTTTATGAGAATTCCAGTTTGAATAAGTTCATTTCTACCCCTTCTCTTGAGTCAATTTTAGGAGTTTTGCATGCAAGCTTGAGAAGGTTTTGTATGTGGCTTTAGGGGCTCAAAATGAATTCCAGTTTGACTAGGATTGTTAGGTTATGTTCATTTCGTTAAAATGAGTTTTCTATGTACATGTATAGCATCATGTGTGAGATAGAGTCTTTGGAGCTTAGTTCATATAAAATCTCAAATCCGAGTAAAGGAATGTAGTTATTTGATTGTTTATTCTATTATGATTGGTTGATTTGATGGTGTGAAGAATTATATTTGCGATGAGATATGATGCGTAGTAATATTGATTGTGTTATTGATTAATGGTTTGATGTTGTGTGTGATTGATAAATAGTTTGAGAATAAGTATATTAGTTTGGATCGATTGGCTGATGGTAATCTATGTTAGGATTGAATTATACTTATTGAGACTATTAAAAGAGATAAAAAATACTTGTTCAAGCTAATTGATCAAAATGATATATTTGTCAGGTTTTTGCAATTATGCAAACAGATTAGAAAACTCATTTAGTAGCTGAGCAAAAATAAATTTTTGAAAATCCAAAGAGCTCATGTCATTCCACTCACTGGGAGAGATATAATTCGCTTGACTCCCATGAGTTTAGGTTGCTAGATGAGTGGTATTGTTGTTGAGTAAAAGTATTTTATAAAAATCTAAAAAACTCAAGATGGTTAGGTCGTTAGATGAACTCTGGTCTCACTAGGAAAAAATAAGTGTTTTTGTTCTCAGTATTTTCTCATTGTACTAATTAATCCCTTGCTGAGTGAAAATTATTAATCTAAAATATAGAAAGCTCAAAGGGAATTGATCGGTGAGCTAACCAAGTATTCATTGGGCAAACATCTCTCAACAGTAACTCATTGGGTGAGAGATGGAGGTTGTTGGACGAGTATTGATATTTGAAACTTCTAGGACTATCTCATTAGGTGAGCTTGTAAGCTTGTTGTGGGAGAGAGAGGAAAATTTTAAATATAAAATATGTTTTATATAAAATATGTTTTATATTTTGAAATAAAAATGGCTTAAATAGTCATTTGATCCTAGTTTTGGTCGACTTTTTTCACTTTGGTCCTACTTTTGAAATTGTTTTCAATTTGGTCCTAATATTGGTAAATTTTTTTCAATTTGGTCCTTTTTGCTAACATCGTTAAAATAGTTAACGGATGTGAACAGTAACTGCCACGTGTCATTTTGTGATTTTTATGGTTTTTTTTTAATTTTTTTAATTTTTTTTAATTAAAAAATATACACGTGTCAACCCCGTATCATGCCACATGTCATTTTTGTGATTTTTAAATTTTTTTAAATTTTTTTAATTTTTTTAAAATTTAATTTTTTTAATTTAAAAAAAATCCACGTGTCAAGCTCATATCATGCCACGTGTCAGAGTCAGTTTTTTATATTCAATTTGGTCCCAATATTCGATAATTGTTTTCAATTTGGTCCTAATTTTTTTTTTAAATTTAACATTTTTGTTCCTCTCCAAATTGAGACAAAATTTAATTTGTATATATTAAAATGCATATTTTTGTTAAATATTTTTAA